>CDZP01035822.1_pt1 | contig 269454 bp, 284 predicted proteins | sample 554941 | NCBI WGS metagenome assembly CDZP01 (sample SAMEA3182064, study PRJEB8094) | gut metagenome | biome: human; feature: gut; material: Stool; isolation source: human stools | place: Canada | collected 2013-01-28
CAGCCTCCTGTCATTTGGTGTGGCTTATGACCCGCAAGGGGAGTAAGCCTCGTCAATAAGCCTCAGCCGCAAGGCTACGATATGCCGGAATCCATAGGCACCGGCGGATGCTCCACAAGTCCGCCGCTCTGCGGGTGCGTATTAAACATCTCTGAGGGGAAGGAGAAGTGTGCGCACCATTAAACCCGGTATATCCTTGGCGATGTGGACCACAGTAACGCCGCGTGAGCGGTAAGTGCTGATTTACCAAATCTTTGGTTTTCTCAAGTAGGGGAATTCTCGTCTTTTTAATCGTTGATGTGCCACAGCAAATGACAGGGAGTATCATCTGGCCCGCAGGATTGACGTCCCACACCAAATGACAGGAATCGGTAAATTTTTCAGGAGGAATGAACAATGACTTTTTTCAGTTTTGCTCTGGAATTAGGGCGGCTCATGGTGCCGCAGCTCGCGGTACTCATTGTGCTATGTGCATTGTGCGATTTCGCCGTGGGCAAGCTCAATGCGCCGAGACCGCCGGTGCTTGCGGTTCTGTGGCTATTCCTACTCATTGAAACACTTAACGTCGGCAGCCGCGTGACGCTGTTCTTCCAGAACTGGGAGTTCCAGATTCCCAAAGTCTCTCTTGGCATCCAGCTTGTGCTGCTGGCAGTCCTGGTGGGCTTGCCGGCTGCGAAGTATTTCGCGGGGAAGAAGTTCGCCAACTGCGGTGCTGTGAGTAAGGCGCTCGCTTTATTCTTTCATACCGTTCTTTCCCTCGCAGCGGCGATTGTACTGCTGGCAAGCCTGTATTCTATAGTTATGGCACGAGCGGATTTCCCTGCGGATACTGCCAATGCAGTCTGCTTCGTTGTGGTTGTATTTGCGCTGTACCAGCCCTTACTTATGCACTTTGGTGGGAACAGGCTGGACGACATCCTGTCGCTCATTCGGCAGGCCAATCGCAACGCGGTGTCTGTCCATCAGAATGATACGAACCATGTCGGCGCAGGTAAGTAAACACGCGAGGAAGCGTACAAAACAGCGTGCTGGCCTCGGCAAAAGAGCAGCCGTGCGCAATGCACAGAAAGCCTTTGACCTTGGCGTGAAGCACTCGGAGACCAATGGACGCTTAAACAAGTATCTCACCGCCATCTACTTCACTAACAAAACCATCAACAACCTGCGCATCTATCACCGGCACGTCTACCTGTTTGCCGGAGATGTCCTTGTCACCGTGCTCAACCTGCCGAACAATTTGTGGCCGCAGGCTGATGCCTGCGAGAAGCGCAAGCGGGCAAGTTTGGAACGCCCTGTCTGTCAGGATAGTATTTCTTAGTTTTTCCCGCCGAATGGCGGGTGGGTGCGCCGGAAGCTCCGGCTCAGCCTCCTGTCATTTGGTGTGGCTTATGACCCGCAAGGAGAGTAAGCCTCGTCAATAAGCCTCAGCCGCAAGGCTACGATATGCCGGAATACATAGGCACCGGCGGATACTCCACAAGTCCGCCGCTCTGCGGGTGCGTATTAAACATCTCTGAGGGGAAGGAGAAGTGTGCGTACCATCAAACCCGGTATATCCTTGGCGATGTGGACCACAGTAACGCCGCGTGAGCGGTAAGTGCTGATTTACCAATTTTTTGGTTTGCCTAAGTAGGAGAATCTTCGTATTTTTAAGCGTTGAAATGCCAACTACCTGGTTGACGTACCCCGCCAAATGACAGGTAGCTATACCCAAAGCGACCAGCCGATGCGCCCATTGTAGTTGACGTATCCCACCAAATGACAGGTAGCTATACCAGTTGAGCATGGCAATGATGGGGATTTGCGAGTTGATGTCCCTAACCAAATGACAGGTAACTATACCCAAATGGCTTGGTTCTCACAAGTTCTTGTGGTTGACGTCCCCCACCAAATGACAAGAAGCTGCACCCCGTAGTGAAAGGAAAAATAAGATGCCAGTATGTGTTTTAAGTGCAAACGGTGAACGGCTGATGCCGACCGAAAATTACGGCAAAGTGCGCCATCTGCTGAAGGATGGCCGCGCTGTAATTGCGAAGCGGAACCCGTTCACCATCCAGCTGACCTACGAGACCAGTACCTATACCCAGCCCATCGAATTGTGCGTCGGCACCGGATATGAGCATATCGGCGTCAGCATTAAGGCAAAGGCAAAAGAGGTCGTATCGCAGCAATATGATTTGCTCACGAACGAGCGCTCCCGCCATGACGACTGCCGAGCGTACCGCCGGACGCGCAGAAACCGCCTGCGGTATCGGGCTGCACGGTTCAATAACCGTGTATCCAGCAAAATGCCCGGTTGGATTGCTCCGTCCCTGGATAACAAGGTGGAGCGGCACCTGGATATTATCTCCCGCTATCTATCTGTCATGCCTGTCAAGGATGTCTTTATCAAGGCCGCAACATACGATACACAGCTCCTTGCGGCGCTGGAGGCAGGGGAGCCTGTCCCGCAGGGTAAGGACTATCAGCATGGGCCACAGTACGGATACGATACACTGCGGGAAGCGGTCTTTGAACGGGACCACTATACCTGTGTGTATTGCAAGAGAGGTCTGAAAGACGGCGCTATCCTTCATGTCCATCACGCCTACTACTGGAAGGGTCTGCATGGGAACAGCATGAGGGAGCTTGCGACCTGCTGCGAGAAGTGCAACACACCTGCCAATCACAAGGAGGGCGGGAAGCTGTGGGGCTTCGATAAGCCTCTGCGGAAATATACCGGCGAAGCGTTTATGAATAGCGTGCGCTGGATTCTCTATCAGCGTGCGATGGCTCGCTTCCAGGGTGTTGCGGAAGTACACATGACCTATGGCGTCATCTCCAAGCGCGTCCGCACCAACCTCGGCCTCCCGTATTCCTGCGCTACGGATGCCTACTGCATGGGCGAGCTGCGTCCGGAAGCCAGATGCGAAACAGAGGTCTTCCAGAAATACAGGCGAAACAACAGAGTCCTATCCAAATTCTATGACGCCAAATATTACGACACACGGGAAAAGGGAGTTATCCGTTCTGGCAACGAGCTGTCCTCCGGCAGGACGAACCGCAATCATAACCTTGACGGCGAAAATCTGCGCCGGTTCCGTGGCTGTAAGAAGTCAAAGGGCCGAACCTCGACCAGAAAGCAGAGATATGCCATGCAGCCGGGAGATATCGTGGTCTACGGCAATCGCAAATACGTTTCCAAGGGCTGCTCCAGCTATGGCAGGGCATTAAGCCTACTCACGGATGGAAAGCCGCTTATGGTCAGCATGAAGAAAATCCAGCTTGTTCGTCATAAGGGCGGCTGGGTGCGGCTTCCCCATGCAGCAGCCGAGGCAAAAAAATAACCACCTGCGGATAAACCGTGGGCGGTGGAAATTGACAAAGCGGGGCCTTTTTGGTAAGATAACAATGCTCCAAAAGGAGCCAGAAAGGCGTTACCATATACGGTAGGCGGTCGGCACTTCCCTGTGGAGGGAGGTGATGCCAATGGTTACTTACGAATCGCTTTTTGCGTATTCTCTTGTTATCATCGGCCTTGTGGGTCTGATAGTTCAGATTTGCAAACGAAAATGACCGCCCCTCGCCAAAGGAAGACGGTCATTTCGTTTGACTCTATTCTCTTAGGCTGACCGCTTATCGGTATCGCCTTTCTGCTTTTATTATACACCAGCAAGCCGCTTTGTCAAGCAAGACAAGGCGGCTTTTGCCGTCGGAAAGGAGTTTTCCTATGAAAAACATCATGCTCAGCATCCGACCTGAGTGGCTCCAGAAAATCCTGTCGGGCCAGAAGACCGTGGAGCTGCGCCTGTCCAGACCGAACCTTACGCCGCCCTTCATGGTATTTCTCTACTGCTCCTGCAAGGGTACAAAGAAGCCCGGTGAAATTCTTGAAATCCATAGCGGCGGCAAAATCTACAAGGCAAACGGTCTTGTGGTAGGGGAGTTTACCTGTACCGAAATTGACCGTGTGGTGCGCGTGGGCTATATGGGCAGCAACGCGCCGCTTCAATACTGTGTCAACGCACAACCTGGAAACTACACCCCAGCGGGGAAACTGTATGAGGACGCCTGCCTCACCGTGAAGCAAGCAGAGGACTACCTCTGTGGCCGCGTGGGATACGGATGGCACATCTCTGATGTGCAGACCTATGACCGGCCCAAGAGCCTCGACTGCTTCGCACTTGCGAGAGCACCGCAGAGTTGGCAGTACGTCCACGATTTTTAAGGAGGGATTCAAAAAATGGCAAATTACAGAGTTTGTTTTCGGCTGCCCACATTTGTGGTACAGCTGAGCTTTGAGGCGGCAGAGAGGGATATCTCATACGAGGAAATTGCTGCATCCATCAACAAAGAGAAGGTCGCGGAACTTCTGTGTCTTGACGCACTGGGCTACAGTGCGGAAGACATAGAAATCATCACCCCGGAAGAGTATGACGAGGAGGTTGGAGCGGAATGAACACTGAGGAGCGTTTCCTGCTTCGCTCGTCAGTAGAATGGCGAAAGAATTTGATGCAGGATTGCTTGTGTATGCCGTGTGCTGAGTTCTCTGACTCTTTCGACGCAGCTGTAGACGCTGCCATCGCCACATTCCCTGAGTTGGAGCGGGAAGCTATCTTAAAACGCTACCGCGACGGTCTTACACCAACACAATGCGCAAACGCACTGGAAATTGACATCGGCAAGTTCTACTCTTGCTTCGACCTCGCCATAAGGAGGCTGCGTCACCCCAAATATGCGGGGGGTATCCTGAAAGAAATGCGCCGGTTTGCAGGCAGCCCTCTCGCCTCTGCTTTGAAGGAGGCCATTGAGAATGGCAACTGGAAAAAAATCGAGGAGTTGTGCGATTCTGTTCCGTTTCAGTGCCTCAATTTCTCGACTCGCACCAAGAACTGCCTTATGTTCAGTGGTGCCCAAAGTATCGGCGATGTTGTTCGACTGATAGAGAGCGGCAAACTGAAGAATCTGCGCCAATGCGGGCAGGGGACCCTTCAGAATATTATCGACGTACTGGAAAAGGCTCTGCCGTTCCATTTCATCCTTGGAAAGCCAGCTCAATTCTGTCCGGAAACGAGTGATGCCTTCACCCGGAAGGAACACACTCGCCAGCTCTCTGCCATGCTGGAGCGATGCATCGACCCGCGCAACGACCCACGCATCTACTGGGCGAGAGAGGTCACATTCGACTACTCTACGAACCACAAAATCCGCGTGGACTATATGCGCTTTCAGCCGCTCAACAATTCGACCTCCGGCATTGAGAAGGGGGACTTCTACGCCTACGAGGTCAAGTCCTCTGTGGAGGATTTCAAATCTCCTAACGGGCACAACTTCATCGCGGACTACAACTACTACGTTATGCCCGCAGACGTCTTCGAAGCGGTGAAGGATACTGTGCCATACGGCGTCGGTGTGCTTTGCCCGGACGGCGGGCATCTGCGATGCGTGAGGAAAGCCGTGAGGAAGGACCGAACCAGACCGGTCAGCGAGATGCTGCTCATGCTGTGGCGCAGCTCACGAAGAGATTTTCCCGCCACTGACGTGGCCCCGGTAATGCACACCCGCTGGGCGCATCTTGGCGGGGACGAGTGGTGTTGCCCTGCGTGCGGCTTTGTCATTACCACTGAGGGCAGTTGGGACAAGCCTACCAAAAAATACTGCGAGGATTGCGGGGCCAAGATGGACGGAGGTGCTGACCATGAAGACAGACAAGATTAACAAGCCTGAGTTCGCCCCGGAGGAGTGGCGGAAGGCGGCCATTATGTACGATACATCCTTTGCCTGGTGTAAAAATCAAATTTCAGCCTGGGGTAAGAATCAAATTTCATTTACACCGGGCTTTAACGAGATGTTCGATGAAGCGCTGGACACACTTCCTGAGCGAAACCGCGATATCGTCCAAAAGTATTTTCGTGACAGAATGACGTTTTCGCAAATCGCCGACCTGCACGGCACCAGCAGAAGCATAGTTCGCCATCTGTGTATCTGGACGGTATGGAGGGTCATGAATTTGATTCTGCTGCGAGAAGGAAGCAACCAAAATGCTGCGCCACAAACAGGCGGAGGAACTGAAGGTGGGTATTGACATCAATAGCCTGCCGCTTTCCGCACAGATTCAGGTGCGTGCAAAGCTCGACGAGCAGAAGCGCGAACAGAAACAGCAGCAAGCAAAAAAACAGCCGGAAGCACAGAAAAGGCAAAAACAGCCGAAAGAAGCGGACGCTGCTGAGCCATCCAAATATCGCAATGTAAAGGTCATTCGCGTGGTGGATGGAGAAACCGTGAAATTCCCCAGCAAGCGGGAGGCACGGCGCTTCGATGAACTGTATTTGCAGTACAAGGGCGGTGCAATCCAGGACCTGCGGCTCCAGCAGGACTTCACGCTGGTCGAGGGCTATACACGGCCAAATGGCAAGCGGGTTCGCCCAATGGTCTATAAGGCAGATTTCGTATACCTTCGCAACGGTAAACGCATCGTGGAAGACGCGAAGGGAAAACGAACCGAAAAGTATCTTATGAAACGCAAACTCATGTTGGAAAAGTACGGAATCGAAATTTCGGAGGTGTAATATCAATGTTTGAAAACGGTAAGTTCCCAACGATTGAAGAGCTTTTGGAACGGGGAGAACACCTCATTCAGAAGGCAATTGACGGAAAAAGATTAAGCGGCGAGGAAACGCATTTTCTCGAATTGCAAAATATATGGCTTGCGCAAAGGAGGGATGAACAGGAAAAAAACTACGCGCGTCCTCTTGTGGAGCAGCTCAAGAAAACAAACCCCTTTGTGCAGGATGTATTCCGCAGCACCGAATATTCCGAGTTCGCCCTCTGGTGCATTGAGATTCCCACTACCGCCAGCCGACACAACGAGGACGGCTCAAACGACATCTGCGGTTGTTGGATTACGGCAGACAACAGCGCAACCTACGAGGAGATGTGTCGCCGTCTGGAAGGAGTGAAGACGAAAGCCGATATTCTGGCTCTCTCCACCACGCCAAGTACCGTTGAGGCAATCAGTACGGCCACACCGCGCTGGAGGGCGGAGGTGGAGCAACTCCGAGCACAACAGCAAAAATAGTCTCTCCCATCCTGGAAGGCCGTCAGCACATCGCTGGCGGCCTTTTGATTGACAAGTAAGCTATTGTGTGGTATAATTGCTGCATTCAATGAAGGGGGGGGTGGTTGACATCACGAATACCAGTAATTTAGCCGCTGACCGTGCGCTTGCCTATGAAGCCATTGAAAGGCAGCCTGAAACAGAAGAAATCGCAGCTTCGAATGAACAGGAGACCGAAGCGAAGCAGCCGGGAAATATCGGCGACCATGTGGCGATGTATCTCAGCCAAATTGGCAGCATCCCCATTATGCCGCAGGTGGAAGCGAATCGCTGTATTGAAAAAGTGCAGAAGGGGAATGCCGCTGCCGAACAGCTCGAAACGCTGCGGGTGATTGCCGAGGAGAGCGGGAATGCAGTTGACCCCGAAATCAAGAAAGACCTGATGAAGGCCATAGAAGCAGGAAGACGGGCGAAAGATAAGGTTGTTGAGGGCAATCTTCGGCTTGTTGTGTCCATCGCAAAGAAATATATAAACTCAGCCGATTCTATGGTGTTCATGGACCTCATTCAGGAGGGCAACATTGGCCTCATGCGTTCCATCGACTCTTTTGACATTTCGAGGAATGTGAAGTTTTCCACCTACGCAACCTTCTGGATAAGGCAAAACATCACAAGAGCGCTTGCCACGACGGACCCAGCCATTCGCAAGCCCATCTATGTTGCGGAGGGCAGGCGGAGCGTCAATAATGCAAAAGAACAAATGCAACAAAAAGGCTTACCTTGTGATGACCCTTTAGAAATCGCAAAATACATGGAGGGGGATGCGTGGGATTCCCTTTCAAAAAGGGAGCAGCAGAAAAAACTGCGCATCATCCAACACTCGCTCCAGTACCGGAAGCCGGACTCGTTGGATGCGCCCGTCAATTCGGACGCCGCAAGCGATTCCAACACACCGCTTTCGGAATTCATCCCAAGCCATAACGAGTGGGATAACCCGGAAATTTCAACGTCAGGGAAGGCACTATGGGAAACGATGGACAAAATCCTGCACGATATGCCCGCACGAGACGCCTGTGTGCTTCGCTTACGATTCGGATTGGAGGATGGTTGTGCTTATACCCTCAAAGAAATCGGGGACGAAATGGACTTAACGCGAGAGCGTGTCCGTCAGGTTACAGATAAAACACTCGATAAGCTACGCAACGGAAAGGCAGGGAAGATGCTTCAGGACTTTCTTGAATAAGAAACGCCGCCCAGATGGGCGGCGTTTTTTTGCTATTCTCCGTTTCTTAAATCCAATCGAGCAGTTCCGCCAGCGTGAAGCGGACATTGCGCGTGACGATATGTATTCTTCGGTTCTCAGGTTCCCAACATTAAAATAGGCGTGTTTCCATATTTGCCGGTATGCTCAGAGCATACAAAGGAAGTATCTCAAACACAAAGAAAGTTCAGTCAGCGTCCGTTGCGGATGCTGGCTTTTATATATAAAAAATTCATAAACAAAAAGGAGAAATGAACATGAAAGCAATGATGTTTAAGAGGGGTTTCGGTGACGAAACAAAGTGGAAAGAGGTCTGCGCGGAGCTTGGGCTGCCGGAAGATACGGAGCAGGTTGAGTTGTCCGTATCCGCAACAAAGGTCCGTACCAGCCAAAACCGCAGTTGGGAAGCGACCGACGAGGAGATGTCCCGAATTTGGGAACGCCTCGGCTCGTATTTCTTGCGCTGCGAGAGCATCTCCAGAACGAACATTCGCGTTTTCTGTGGCGGCGGAGATTCCTTTTCCGTTGTTCGCGGCACAACGCAGCCTGGATTCGTCGAGGTGGATGGACGGCTGATGGACTATGAAGACTTTGAAGCATGGCTGTACCAGATGGCAGCTTGAGAAAGGAGAAAACATGAACGCACAGGAAAAAATCGACCAGCTTATGCAAGCCGAGATGGAGCATATCCGTTCCGTCGGCGGCATTTTGAATCTGCCGGAGGCCGACAGTGTTCTGAACGACCTGAACCGAGAAAAGCTGAAGGCTCTGAAGGAACTGCACGGACATCTCTACCTCGGACGCATCAACATCCACGATACAGCCAAGCGGATTCGTATTGTGGAAGGAACCGAAGATGTGTACGAGGAAATGCTGGACCAGCCCCTATACAACTTCTGCTGTGATTTTGCCGTGCCCGTCAAGGATAAAACCTTGTCGGATTTGATTCGTGCTTGGAACGCAAGATTCGCGATTCCCGGTATGAAGGACGCGCAGAAAATCACAGAGCGTGTGGAGCAGGTTGGCGGCATAAATTTGATGTGGACTTAAAAAAGGAGAAATGAAACATGAATAATAGAATCATGCCGAAGTGGAGCGAAGTAAAGGATGTCAATGGCATCAACCTTCACCTGTTCGACGCCGTACAGGTCATCACCTCCGGCAACAAGCGCCATAACCAGACGGGCAGAATCATGGCCCTTCTGAAGACCAAGCCTTACCTCCAGATGGTAGAGGTGCTGTTTCAGGACGAGAAGCGGTCAAATTTCCTTACGTCATCTCTTCGTCTCGTTGAAAGCTCAGAGGAAGAGAAGGGAAAGTCACTGGCAAAAATCGACTCCCTGAAGCTCATGGGAGCAGAAATCACCGACTCTGATTTCTGCGTTGACCGTTATAATAACGATGCTTTCCTATTTGACGATGAAACGCAGACGTGGAACGTCATGCTGGAAGGCATTTCCGATGTGGACCGACTATTCGGAACCTTTTTTGAAACGGAGCAGAACGATTCCTACTGTAACATCTATGCGGATGTAGACGAATACTGCACCAAGCTCGCAAAGCCATACCTCACGGTATCTCTGTGGCTCGGTGATGTCTGTGTAGAGGCAGTGCGCCCCTTATCAAAGGACGAGCAGGAAGCAGTGCTTCGCATCATCCGTCCTACCTACGAGAAGATGGACTACAAGAAGCTCCTGAAGGAGTGGGATGCGGAAGAGCAGAAATATGTGAACAGCATCATGCTGGAAGACGGCGATGGCTGCTACGGGTACAAATTCGCTGCCGATACCATTGAGGCCGCTAAGGCTGGCTTCCATGAGGTCATCTGGATGGCGATTGAGCTGAAGCAGTACCGTTCCGGTCAGGATTTCAGCGTCAACTCCTTTATCGAGGACGGTGACGGCAAGTATGTCGAGTCCGACAGGGAAGGCCACATCGTCATCAATCGCGTCGTCACAACGCAGGAACCCAGCAAGTATATCAACTGGGAGATGGCTGGCACGCTGCCATTCATCTATACGGTGGACCGCGAGAAGAGCGAGTGGAAGCTCCACGCGACTTAACAACTGAAGCGTCGGTGGATGAAAATATCCGCCGGCGCTTTTTCCATGTTTTGCCACAATCGAGTTCTCATATTCTTAGGTTCTCCATCAGGAAATAGGTGATTTTTTCTCTTCTGCCGGTATGCTGAAATCATACAAAAGAAGTATCTCAAACACAAAGAAAGTTCAGTCAGCGTCCGTTGCGGATGCTGGCTTTTATATAAAAAAATTTCATAAACAAAAAGGAGAAACGAAAAAAATGAAGAACAAGGCATATCTCTTACCAGCGTGCAAGACTGCTGACGGCGTTCCCATCGGCATTGGCTCCGAGGTGTACGCAATCACCTTTAAGCAGAAAGTCAACAAATACGGTCGGCTGTATCGTCCGTCCACGAGAGAGTTGGCGGTCGTAAAAGTAACGGTGTCTACTGTGACCTTCTCCGAATTTGTGGAACCCGGTTGGTTTGGCTGGACGGGCGTTGCCTATTCGGGAATGACCGAAGTCGAATGCTCTGATGGTAAAACGAAGACGTTTTCCTACTTGCCCGGTATCGAGGTCAGCCAGTACACCATCTTCGCATCCGAGGACGCCGCAAAGGCCGCCTTGGAGAAGGCGGAGGCGGGCGGCGGTCTCTATACGAGAGCCGGATTCCCGTTGATGCCTTCTTGGCAGATTGGCGAGGTACGGGCAGCTCTGGAGAAAGCTGAGCAGAGCACTGAGGAAGAGCCTTCCATCGTTCGCAACATCCCTTATGTCTCCGTTTGGGACGGCGGAAATTGCATTGCGGCGACAAAGGCAGACGTCTGTCTGGACACAAAGCAGGTATTCAACATTCAGACCATTGACGTTGGAGATTCTGTCAATGTTCTGAACCATGAGTACATCGTGCTGCACGGAACAGAGTATACCGTTTTCCCGAAGGGCGAAGCGAAAGACGGCGCATACTGGCGTGACTGACAAAAAAGAAGGAGAATGAGAATTATGACTAATATTAGTGAGAAAACCACCGGTTCCTGCAAAGACCGCGAGTATATCGTGACAGAGGTCTGCCCGCATTGCGAAGCAGAGGTTGAGATGCGATGGAATGTGGCCGCAGACGGCTACAAGGCGTTCTGCCCTCATTGCGGCAAGCGGCTGATGCTCTGTGACGCCTGCCAGCATCCGGAGGACAAGTGCGTGGAGAACTGCGATTACAACTCCGAGGCCGATACCTGCCGTCACAATCAGCCTGCACAGGAGCTGAAGGCCGGCGATGTCTGTACCTATGGCTTTGGAACGGAGAATGCTTCCCGTGCCACGGTCAAAATCGTCGAGCTGCTGCCTCGTTCTGAGGCTGCAACCGTGAGGTTCCTGAGCGTGGAGAGGGACGATACCGGAAACGGTATGTTCAACTACCTGCTCAAAACCGGGAATACCATGAATGCCAGCCTGAAATATCTGACGAAGATTGAGTGCAGTTCCGACCAGGAACGGGATAACTACGCCGAACTGGAGAAGCTGTGTACGGAATGCGACACGGAGTTCTGTGTCTTCAATCCGCACGGCATCTGCAAGCTGCCCTTCGTCACCGGAAAGGCTCCGAGACTGGGCGATGACGGCTGCCAGGACTACGCTATGAAGGATTTCATGATGAAGGAGGATTGCTGATATGCAGAAGACTTGTCTCAACTGCACTCATGTGGGCGTGTGCTCCAAGCGGATGCAGTTCATCGTGAACAACTATCTCGTCAAAGGACACTACGACGAGATTGAGAATGTCAGCAAAACGCTCGATATCTCCGTGAACTGCGACAGCTATGCAGAAAAGGATTTCTTTTCGTTCATCTGTGCGCGGGTTCGCGACTATTCCGATGGCGAAGTCTGGAGCGATGGGGACCAGATTCTGTGCAAGACAGAATCTGCCGCGAACGCGCTGTGCGACCTCCTGTGGCAGCTTTACAACGAACGAGGGGAGGCCTTTGACCTCCACACCGGCTACTACGACCACAAGGAGGACGAAAGAAATCACGAAGAAGACAGATACACCGGCTGGTGGTATGTGTCCGCCGACTGAAAGGAGAAATAATGAAAATCCGCAATATCCTTTGGGACACCGACGGCGACAGGGAGGCAAGAGCCTCCCTGCCGAAGGAAGTTGAGCTGCCAAGCAGATTCGACCAGTCCCATTTTGCAAGTAGGGAAGAATGGCTCGACACGATTTCCAACTGGCTGTCCGACGAGTTTGGATTCTGTCATTTGGGGTTCGATGTCGGTGATGACGACATCTGAGAATCTACGATTTTTTAACAATAAGGAGAAATGAAAAAATGGGAAAAGGTAATGTTTGTGTGAGCGGTCCGTATGAGGGCCTGTTCTATATCGACAGCGACTATACCACAGTGCTTCGCCGCGAGGATGACTGTGAGGATACCATCCTCCAGAAAGACCTCAGCGCCAAGGATTTGTCCGGCAACGGCTGGCTCTTCGATGACGAAGGCAGTGCGAACGAGCTGGAGGATGTGCTGGAGTGCTTTGTGGAGAACTTCACGCACAGGTATCCCAGCTTTGCGCGTGTCAAGCAGGACAAGTGGCTTGGCCGCAATGTGCGCGTCATCCTCGAAAGCAGCCTGTTTTACATCGGCATTGAGGACAGCGACTGGGCCTATGCCGTGGAACTGCTTCAGAAGGATAACCCCTGTTCGGAGGGTTTCCAGAGGAAGCACTACAAGGCGTACCTTGACGGCATGAAAGCAGCCCTGCTGGAGCGCCTGCCAAGCATCGGCACCTACACGGGGCCGTGGACGCATGGCACCATCCGCAGGGAGCCTGTCAAGGACAACGACCTCCTCGCCGAGGCCGGCGACCGCATCGACAACGCAGTGTGCGACTTCATCTGCGCGGTTGTCACAGGCCACAGCGTAAACGGGGAAGCGCCGAAAGAGGCTCTTCTCGCAGCTGTGAATGAGCTTTCCGTGGAACACGTCAACGCGCTTCCGGAGGGCCTCCTGTCTGACGCTACGGACGAGGCGAAGGAAGCCGCCGGCGAACACTCCTTACAGGAGGATGCCGACGACGGGCTTCCGCTTCGCTGGGATATGGCCGCCATTGGTCCTGTGGCCGACTATCTGGAAACCGCGCTTTCCGCACGGTTCCGCATCAATACCTGCCACCCCTGGCAGGATGATACCGAGTGCATCTGCTACGCGACAGACGAGCGCTGCCCGTACTGCACCCACAAAATTTGATGAAAAAGCGCCGCCCGTAATGGACGGCGCTTTTTCTTTGCAGTTCTCCGGTTCTCCAGTTCTCAGGTTCTTGGAAGGTGAATGCGGCAATTTCCACTTCCGCCGGTATGCTGAGACCATACCAAAGAAGTATCACAAACAAAAGAGAAAGTTCAGTCAGCGCCCGCGTGGGTGCTGGCTTTTATATATCACATAACCATCACAAAAAAGGAGAAATGAAAATGGAGATTTATGTAAATTACCTCGCCATTGAGGTCACTCGTCGCTGCAACATGAAATGCAACCACTGCCTGCGCGGAGATGCGCAAAATCTTGACATCTCAACAGCAGTTCTGTCGGGCATCGCTAAGCATATCCACCCTGCTTCCGTCATTTTCACGGGCGGCGAGCCGTCTTTGAATGTTCCGGCCATCAAGCGGTACTTTGAGCTTGCGGAGCGTTATGACACGATGCCGGCTGCTTTCTATGTCGCCACCAACGGAGCGACGTCGAAGGAGCAGATGCGCGACCTCGCGCTGACGCTGCTGGAATCGTATGCTAAGATGGAAGAGCAGGATATGTGCGAGGTCGATGTCTCTGTGGATATGTTCCACGAGGCGTTCCGCGACAATGACAACGCGAAAATTCTGAGCGGCTTGTCCTTCTTCGGCCAGGGTAAACAGCATTCGGTCAAGGATGACGATTTGAATTGGCTGTTAAATACCGGACGTGCCAACAAGAACGGCATCGGCGTAAGAGCACCGGAGGTGCTCAGGACCGACATGGACGAGCTGGTAACGGATTACTCCACAGAGTACAACAGCATTGCCTTCGATACGCTCTACATTGCCGCAAACGGTAATGTGGTAGACGGCTGTGACAGCAGTTACGAGGATATCGACGACGAGGAGAACGTGATTTGCAAGGTCAACCAGCTTCAGAAGAAAGTGAAAGACTATGTGAAGAACGCCGATTCTCAAATCTCATAAGGAGGGCTGAAGATGTTTGGTTTAGACAATCTGTTTGCTCAGACATCCGCACAGAAATTCTACATTAGCAGAGACCGAATCGCGGAAATCCTGCGCGTCAGTCCTGATGCACTGGACGCCTTCGAGAAGGCTTATTCCAAAGCTGCGTTGCAGACTGAGCCAGAAAGCATTTTCGAGGTCAATTCCAGGCAGGCAGCGGCGAAAAACGAGCGGCTCGGCGACGACAGCCCGGAAGAGCTGAAAGCTCTTACGGAACGCATCGTGAAGGAGCTTATCGGGCAGACGCTGACCTACACTTATGATGGAAAAACAGACAAAATTGAAAAATCGCTTTCCAACGCACCGGAGAAAAATGCTCCTGTCACCAATCAGGACCTGCTGCGAATTCCCGCTTCGCTGCGACCGCAGCTGAGTGGGGAACTGATGAAGCGAGACCTTGACATCACTGCCTCAGCTGCGCTCCTGTTCTACTACGACAAGATGCAGAACGGGAAGACGCCGAAGGAGCGTCGGGATGCGTATAACCGCTTTCGGCAGGGACTGGACATCCTTGACCTTGATGCGCTGGCCTACCGCATCATCGGGCAGAATCGCAACTCCATCGGACATTGGTTCCCGGAGCTTGTGCGTGCCTACCGGGATTCTGGATTCTTCCGGATTCCGGCAACGACGATAGCCAAGGTCCCCCTGACGCTCTTACAGCTGACTCGTCTGGACTATCACAGCCTAACGCCTTCGACCATCCAAATCGTCGATAACTGGGCGCACGCTGTATTTCGCCTGAATGACGAGCGGGATTACTTCGTGAAAACCGGCACCTATTCATCGAAGTTCGACTTCCGGAATTGTCTGGTACACGGAGAAAAAGAGGTTCGAGAGCTTGGCGAGTATTTGCTCTACATCCACCATCAGGCGTTACAGATGGCCGGTCCCCTTAGCTTTCCCTGCATTTATGGGGTCTCAACGACAAATGAGTGGGTCGTGCGGGAATTCATTCCAGATAAAGAGGGAAATCCCTGTATCTATCATGGTTTGCCGCTTCATACGGAATATCGCGTATTTGTTGACTGTGACAGCGATGCTGTCATCGGTGTCTCTCCCTATTGGGAGCCGAAGACTATGCTCAATCGCTTTGGTTCATGCTCGGATGCAAACAGTCCGCATCAGATGCACGATTATGTGATTTTCAAAAGTCACGAAGCGACCTTGATGCGGCGCTACCATGAGAATGTCGATTCCGTGGTGGAACACATTCGGGAATTCCTGCCAGCGCTTGACCTGCAAGGCCAGTGGAGCATCGACGTGATGCAGAATGGTGATGATTTCTGGATTATCGACATGGCTGTGGCGGAAAATTCGGCGTTCTATGATTGCGTGCCGGAGAGCCTCCGCAGGCCATCTGCTGAAAACTGGATACCCGATATTCTGAAGCCCAACAACTGATTTTCTTGACTCGAAAGGAGACAGAAGCATGAAATTGCTGAAAGACTACGAATCCTCCTCTCTCACCCTTAAACGGGTTCGGGAGGTCATCGACAGGGCACTGGACGAGCTGGAGTATGACTCCAGGTTCGACGTCAATGTGGCTGCCGAGAACGCCTATTATTACTTGGCACACACCGCCTGTTGGGACGAGGACTTGGCCGCATTCCAGGCCCAGCTGGACAACGGCTGCGGTCCTGACGACGGTGCCGGGGCGCTGACAGCTTATGAGCGCGTCGAAATCCTGGCCGCACAGGTCGAACGACTCCTGAACGACAAGGAGACCTATGCGTACAGCAAGACCATCGACGAAGATGCCCTGCTGGACATTGTTGCCAAGACCCATCCAAGGCTGCTGGCTAAGCGGCCAGCCGATATGTCCGTTGAGGATTTCAAACACCTCTGGACTATGGTAGTTTCTGCCTACATCGTGGGCGGACGCGACTATGCCGAGGACGAGTTCATCAACTATACGGATGCCATCGGCGCGACGCCAGAGGCCGTCGCTGCGGTTATCCGGGCGGGCAATGAATAAGAAAAATACGGAACAAAGGAGAAATGAAAAATGATTAAAAGTTTGAACAAAGCATATCAGACCGATTCCATGTATTACTGGTGTAACGCCGAGGGCGAGGTAAACTATCCCGGTTCTGGGTTTTCGACAGGTGACTCTGAGCGGCTTCCCGCTGCGGTGAAGGAACTGTACGAACACTATCAGTTCAGCCCCGGCTGCGACGCAAATCTCTATACGGTCACTTACAGCGGCGAGGATGGGATGCTCCTCACGACGATGTTCAACAGTAACTGGATGGATGTCCCTGCTGTCAAGGACGCCAAACAGAAGGCGAGGAAAGCGCTCCGCAGCATTGCAACGGAACTGACCAGGCAGTGCAAGCCGTGGGGGACCGTTCTGTTCGGCGAGGATACCGACCCGGAGGGTGACGAAATTGCCCTGTTTGTCCCTGCGGAGGAGTGTGCGAGTCACTTTGAGGAAGCGGTAAAGCTCTTCGATGCCAGCGCCTTCTTTGAGCGAGTCAGGGACAAGGTTGCGGAATGCCGCTATCTTGTGTTCCTGAATAGCTCGTATGTGCGCGACGCGCAGGGCTACTTCCCCCAGCAGCTGTCCGAGGATGCTGACCCGATGGATGAATCCCAGGGGGGCAACTGGGCGGACTGCGGTGGTCCCATGCTCGTCATGGACGTATACGCAGCCTCCAAGGCCGAGGTTGCCCAGAAGATTGCCGAGGCATATCCCAATGTGGATATGGCGGTCTTCAAGATTCTCCGTTGCGACGGGGAAATGACAGAGGTGACGGCCCTTGTATAAAATCAAGAACTTGACGTCTCTGCTGCATACCGTGGAAGCCGGCAGATACGGCAGCCTACCCGTCTATACACTGCACGGGGAGAAGGTCTGGAACAGAATCGGCGACCGCGTGGAACTGCACCTTGGCAACGGAAATAATGTTCTCTGCTCTGAGAAGGTGTTCCGGAAGGTCGAACCCTTTCTGGAGGCCATTCCCAAGTCTTAAACCTGAGCGCCGCCCCTTTGTGGGCGGCGCTTTTTCTTTTTGCCTTTTCACACTCCAAATTCGAGGTTCCTCGGTTCTTAGGTTCCAATTTGCAAAATGCGGAGTTTTCCGTGCCTGCCGGTATGCTGAGACCATACAAAAGAAGTATCACAAATACAAAGAAAGTTCAGTCAACGTCCATACGGATGCTGGCTTTTATATATCAAAAAATTTTCAAAAAAAGGAGAATCGAAAAATGGAAAAAATGATTCAAATTGCAGAAAGCTACGGATGGGCAGTCGATATGGACAGCGATAGCATCGAATTTAACCAGTGCAGTCCGGCGGGGGAAGATTTCTCCTTCACGGTTCTGACGAAAGACGCATCTGACGCCGAGAGTCTTGCAGCCGAAGTCCGTTCTTACGCGGACAGCTTCGATACCGAGGAACACGTCAAGATGTTGGTCGATGCGCAGGGCAGCGTGAGTGGTGTGCCAGACATCAAGACGTTGGTGGAAGACGCTGACGCCATCCAAGAGATGCTCAACGACCTTGCTGACGCTCTTGAAAATGGCGACGCCAACACAGATGACGAGGAGACTGAAGCCTGCGGCCTCGAAGGCACTTACGAGTGGCTTCTGAACAACTTCGACATCGACGGCACGGCGGGTCGCATTATCCACAATGTTTTGGAGTATGCCGACCGCATGACTGGCGACGAGCAGTATGAGTTCTTGACGGAGATGCTGGATGGAACGATTGGTCTGTCTGACCGCGAAATCAGGAATCTCTGCTGGAACTGAGTGGGGGATAACCCTATGAAGAAACTGACTGTTTTCGACTTTTGCAGCCAAATCGGTGCCGCCAGCGATGAAATCCCTGTCGTAGTTCGCGTCGGCTTGCAGGAGATTGGGCATTTTCGCAGCCTATACCAGATTCCGGCAGTCGCTATGCCGGGTATCCTGGAAGCAAAAGTGACATTCGTGACTGTCAAATGTACGCAAATTATCATCCAAGTGAAGACGAAGGATTACAACACAACCATTTGAAAACCGAAAGGAGAAGATTTCTATGTTTTATGTTTTGGATTTCCATTCTCACCGGTTCACCACCTGTGAGACCGTGGAGGAAGTGAACGAGAAGCTCAAGCAGCTTCAGGATTCCGGTGTTGCCGAGGACGAAATCTCCGTCATCAATCGACTGGTCGATGACTGTGAAATGAGTATCAACGCTTACCGGGATTTTGCACGCAGCTACTGCTGAACGCGGAAAGGAGAAGTAAAAAATGAATCAGGAAATGGTAAAAGCTGAAAAGCGATTCGCAAACCACAAGGCACGCCTCGACATTCTGGACGAAAACGTGCGCGTTCTGAACTGGAGACAGCCAGGGACGCAGGCGTACGCGATTCGTGCGGTGATGGACGGCTATCATGTGTATATCACCGGAGACCTTGGCTCTGCGGTCATTTGTCTGACGGAGACTGCCACTTTGAAGGCTCTTTCCGGCTACTGGAAGAAACCCGGCTATTTCATGGAGAAGTTTGTCTGCACAACGGACGACTACTTCTTTGATTACGAAACGGCCAAGGGTGAGCTTCGTGAGCGCAAGACCATGCTGCTGGAAGAGTATAGGGACAATCATCCCGATATGCTCGCAAACGGAGAAACAGAGTATCAGAACGACCTCGACGAGAGAGAAACGGACCTGCTGGGCAGCTTCAACTCTGAGGAGGGCTTCGCGGCAAATCCCGTTGCCTTCTCCGCATGGCTGGAGATGGACGTGGACGGCGTGGAGACCGTCCCGTATATGGGACGAACCATCGCACACCGCATTTGGCTGTGGCTGGCCGCGTTCAAGATGGCCTATGAGGCGCTTCAAGACACCTCCACCGAGCGTTACACGCAGGAGTACCTGGACGCCATTGAGCGGAATACTCCACCCCGCAACGGCGCACCCATCGGCCGAGACTCCTTCGAGTGGGCCGGATGCGCAGAAGAGTTGAGTGTCTGCAACGTAGCACATCTGCTGGCTGCCGCCAAGCGGACGCCGGGATATTTTCAGGTTCGTTCCGCGCTCTGCGGTATGCCTGTCATCAGAGAACGTTATGCGGACACAATGGCACTGCTCAACAAGGTAAAGGGTACAGACGCCTACGATATCCTTGCCCAGCTGATGCAGCAGGCGGAAAGGGAGGCGTAAAATGAGCATGACAATCTTCGATGCGTGGCACATCGGAAAGCCGCAGAGTATCTACGACCTCACGATTATGGCGCGTTGCGTACAGGGTATTCAGGAAGAAACACGAGCGGCGGATATCGCCGAAGATGTAGTTTCTTCTGCCTTGCTGCCGTGGCTCAGAAGCGCTCTTGAGTTCTTCGGAGATGACGCGGCGGATGAATTCGCCATTCTCGTCGGCGGCGCGGTCTACCCCGTCTTACTGCGGAATTCGTGGCGAGCCACATGGTTATTCCCGTCTGAGGAGCGCAAAGGCTTGGAGGAGTTCCTGACCAAACATCTGGAAGGGAAAGATGTCCCCAATCGTAAAGAAAGCATGGAAAATTTGCAGGCTGTCTGCGAGGCGGTCTACGAATTCTCCGCGCAGTCCAATCCAAGCCTCTGCTTCCTGAGCGATTCTGCCGGGAAAGACGTCTATGTAAGGGGTTTTGGCTTAACAAAAAAAGCCACCCAGTACCTTGATTCGCTCTATGAGCGTTTCGAGTATACGAACGCCTGCGAAATGGACGAACGCGATTTCCCCGCGTTGAAGAAGCAGCTCGCCGCGTCTTCGGATAAGGCGGCGCTGCTCAGCAAGGCACAGGAGGAACGCGGTGCGCTCTGGGATGACGCTCTGAATGGCTGTACGCGGTTCAAGGATGCTGCCCTTACTTTCGACCTGGATGACACGGGAAATAAAGCAAAAAAGGTCGCGGAGCTTCGCAAGGCAGCCAAAATCATTTTTGAAGAAGGGAAAGGAGAGAAATGACAATGAGAACATTGGTGCGTTTTGAATATGACATTGAGAACGTGAAGCTGTTCGATATCGTGGATGGCGGCGCTGTGCATGGTGCGTTCAATGGCAACCTAACCATTTACTTCGACATGAGCGAGGATGGGAAGCTGCTGGATGAATCCAAGCAGGCGCTCCGTCTGGAGGCGCGGCGCATCTGCCGTGCGCTCAAGAACCGGGGGATGAATGCTACCGTGTCCATCCTGAACGCCGATACGAAGGCCGTATATGGCCGCGTGTTTGCGGAGCACCCTGAAATCTTCACACTTCTCCTGTGGAACCACGGGAGAGGGAATGACCTGTCGAAGGAACAGCACGCGCTTACGCCGTCCGGCGTATACAAGGCGCTGGAGCGTATCCTCACGGACATTCGTTCCAACGCGGCGTGAGAGGGGAGGCGGAGACATGGGATGCTTTTCCTGGCTTTTTGCCGATACTGACAACACACAGAACCTGCGTACTGACCGGGCAGGCTATATTGCCTGCCCGGACGGGACCTTTATCCACGAGCCATGCTATGAAGGCTACGGCGAGTTCAACGGGCAGGATGTGTACGAACTGGTCGTTCGGTGGAACCGCGCATTCATCGCGGAGAATCCGGACTTCCTGCTTCCGCATATCCACCGCTTCTACAACGGGAGCGTAAAGCAGTACCGTCTGAAGGATTTCAGATGGTATCCGGTCATTGCAGACCTGTCCATCCCGTTTGAGCAGCTGCGTGACGCGCTCGACAAGCATCTGAGGGAACCCGTCAGCTTATACCGGCCCTATAGTGCCGAGCTTCGCGGCGTCGGCATCGACATTGCCTGCTACAACGAGGACAATGCAGCTCTTCCGTATCCCATCAAGATTACCCGGAAGATGCGGGGCGTCCACTATGAAGACCTTCCAGCAAGCAAAAATGACCCGGAACAGGGAGCGGGAATCTACCATGCCGTGAGATGGCAATAATTTTATCGGAAAGGAGAATGCCGTTTCTCCCCCACGCGCCGAAAGGCGTGGGGGGAGGAGCGGCCAATATTTTTTATGAACGTGAAAAGAAAATTTACCGCATTTGCTGCGGCTTTTTTGCTGCTGCTTTTCGCGACGCCAAGCTCCGCAGCATTAGAATTTGAGACCGATACGGAGGTGCGAGACGCAACGTATAACACTGAGCCGACTCAGAGTCTTGAAGCCGGCGTGCCGGACGGTATCCCGGAAGAAATGCTTGAGACAGAAGGTGAGACCACACGGGCGCAGTTCCTGACCATGCTGGTGAACCTCGCAAACCCGGAGCTTGATACGGTTCAGAGCACATCGTTCCCCGATGTTCCGGAGAACGCATACTACGCGCTTCAGGTGAGCTGGGCAAAGGCAAACGGAATCATAAATGGCACGGCGGCCGGCGTACTGGAGCCGGACACACCGCTGACACGGAATGAGGCCGCTGTGATGGCTGCCCGTCTGGCGAAGGCGATGGGCTGTGACGCCGCTCCGCTTTCATCCCGCACGCTGCTTGCGTGCGCTGACGCCGCGCAGGTCCCGCTTTACGCGAGAAGAGCTGTGAAATGGTGCATGGAGAACGGCATCCTGACCGCTTCAGAAAAAGGATTCGAGCCGAAAGGCACGATGAATCATAAAGAAGCTGTCGATATGATTCTCGCACTCGGCTGCTGGCTCCAGAATAACGGACCTGTTGTCCGGACAATCCCGGCGTCAGCCGTGGTGCAGGCCACAGAACAGCACGCAGCGTTGCAAAACAGAATCAATGCGATTGCAAAAAAGTACGGTGCGGTCGGTCTGTCGATTGCGTACATTAAGGACGGCCATGTATCAGATACCTTTGCGTATGGAGAGGCGGTTCGCGGAGTATCAGCCATGACAGCAGATACGAAAGTTCGGGCTGCGTCCATCTCAAAAGTGCTTGTTGGTATGGCAGCGAGCCTTTCCGCAGAAGAAGGAACGATGACTCTCGATACAGAGCTGGACACCTACCTCGGTTTTCCCATCCACAAAGCACAGGAAGGAGACCACATTACAGTCCGTTCCGTTCTCACACATACATCTTCTCTCAGGGCACCGGAGGATGTATCAAGAAGCTATGAGGGGATGAAGACGCGACTCATGTCTTCGTCTGCGACACGCGAGGTCTGTTCCGGCAACTTGGAAAACTGGCTGTATAACAACTACGCCTTCTCTGCACTGGGGCTTGCGGTCGAGCGAGCAAACAGCTGCACGATGGACGAGCTGCTTGGACATTACCTCTACCGTCCACTGTCCATCGACGCGGCATTCCGAACAGGGAGTGTATCCGATACGAAAAAACTGGCGGTGCTCTACCGTGCCGATGGCAGCACGGGCCTGTCCTACCAGGAAATGCTCAAGGCTATTGATGACGAACTGCCCGGTACGGACGGCAGTGGATTCGCAGGCGGACTCACCATCAGCGCCTACGACCTTGGAAAAATTGTGGCGTTGCTTGCCGGTGATGGCAAATACGAGGGCGCACAATACCTTTCTCCGTCCATCGTCTCCACATTGGAGTCACACGGCGATAAGGCTGTGTCCGGCGGATTCTACCAGTGCCAGCCTCTGCGTCTGCGAGCCAATACCTATGGGCAGAGCAGATTGTTCTATCACACCGGCAGCGCATACGGTGCGTACAACCTCATGTGCTACAATCCTGACACGGGCTGCGGCGTGGTCGTACTTACCTCCGGAGCCAGCGGAAAGAAAGATACCGCCGGCATCTACGCTGTGTGCGGAGAAATCAGTAACCTGCTTTTTGCCGCAAACCCCTGAATTATCTTTCCGGAACAGAAATAAAACACAAAAGGAGAAGCAAAATGGGACTCTTAAACTACACGGTTATGGAACAGCCTTACACCGCCGCAGAAATTCTGAAAAATCTCGATGATGACGGCCAAATTTCCGGTGTCATTGGCATCTCGCTGGATGACATCATTGAAAATGACATGGAAGGATTCGATGATATTCTTACCGAGCGTCTCGTCGGGCTGAATTGCTGCCTATCGGAAATCAGCTACGATGTCGTTGGTGTAGAGCCTGACGAAAACTTTCTGCATATCCGCGTATCCGGATATGTGGATGATGTGGATTATCTTGAGAGCCAATGCGATAAATAGTTTTTGCCACCCTTCGGGGCTAAAACTGAATCCGCATTCAGCGAACCGCAAACCGCGAGCAGGCTTAATGCCTGCTCGCTTTTTTGTCCGGATTCCAAAGGTCCATGCAAGAGCAGAAATGCACCATGAGAGGGCATATTTGCACTGTTTTTCCGGGAGGAAAGGCTTCGTTGCCTTACTGGGCCGTAAAGTTCCTCGGTTCTTGGGTTCTTGAAAGGAGAATAAGGCGTTTTCTTCATCCGCCGGTATGCTGAGACCATACAAAGGAAGTATCACATACATAAAGAAAGTTCAGTCAGTATCCCTTGCGGATACTGGCTTTTATATATCACCTAATAATTCACGAAAAGGAGAAATGAAAAAATGAGCAGCAAGATTTTTGACGATTTCCAAGAAATGTTCCATGACGAGTCGGAATTTATCGACTCTATCCGGGACATGGAAAACAACAGCGAGTGGCTCCCCGAAATCCCTCGCAAAGAGCTTCAGGTCATTCCTCTGGATGGGCCGATGTTCGTAGCGGACGCTGTGGCAAAGTATGGCGTTGACCATGATACGGCACATGATACCGCCGTCAACGATTTGCATGGTGGTTACGGTACGAACCTCATGGTTCAGTATCAGGGCACAACCTGGTGCCTGCGTGATACCGGTCGTGCGACACTCTACACCACCGCCGGTTTGATTGGCCCCGCCAATGCGAACATGGTGAAAGCGGAAGGGTTTGCCGACCTTGCGCAGTGCTTGAATATCGCTCTGCGGTATGCCAAGGGAAACGGGCTTCTCCTGCTGCGTTATGGCAAACTGTCCGCGCTGCACAGCGGCGCATCCGACGGTTACGCCATTATGCGCATCAGCGAGTTGGTCCGTATCACGAAGGAGAAGCTGAACAACCGATTCGGCGTCCCGAAGTTCAAGGAAGGGTTCAATTCCCATAGCTATACCAGCGCTGTGTGGGAGCTGCCCGACGTCCGTGACGACCTCATTGACAAGTACCAGAAGGCGCTTTCGAACGCGGTCTCCCGCAATCATGCTGTCAACTGGATGCCCGTTGTTCGACTGTCTACCAGCGACACAGCGACCAGTTCGGCAATTCTGATGCCGAAGCTGATGTCCCCAGGCGGGGCCTTCTCCTTCGCCATTGGAAAGGGCATTCGCGTCGAGCACAAGAAGCTGGCGGCAGGGAAGTACGGACTGGAGAAGTTCGAGGATGAAGCGGACGGACTGTACGCGCTGTTTGAGGATGGCGCTGCCATGATGCAGAAGATGGGAAGCATGGAAATCTCCAATCCCGTCAACTGCCTCGTCGGTATCTGCTCCTACCTGAAAATTCCCAGAAAGTACGCTGACCCGGCGCGTGAGGAGGTTGACACCTTCGTTATCAACTCGCCGCGTATGTCTGCGCTGGACATCTACCTGAGCATGGCACAAATCCCCACCTACGCCAAGCACGCAGGTGCGAGCGATGCGAAGGTTCTGGAGTTGGAAGAGCTTATCGGAAAGACGCTGAACCTCAACTGGTCCGATTATGACATCGGTGGAACAGTTGCTTGGAAGTAAGTGATTACGGCGGTGTGCGGAGCAATCCCACACCGCCGCCCATGAAAGGAGAACTGCTTATGTATGTCGAAGAGACAGATACCTACACCTGCGATTTCTGCGGCCACAACGCGAAGTGGGACGCCTCCGATGACGTCCACGGGGAACTGTGGTCGTGTGAGGCGGAAGGATGCGGAAAGGTTTTTTGCTCCAAGTGCTTCATCAGCGCGTTTGGACAGAAAATCTACATGACCATGATGCAGAGCGGCGAAAACGTCCTCTGCCCGGAATGTGCGAAGAAAAAGTACAAAAAGGAGAATGAGAAATGAAAGTTGAAATCAGAGACATCACAAAGGAAGACGCTGTTCCGTATGGCGATAACGCGGACATCGTTCTGGCAGAACGAAAAGCGGTTGTGTTCACTGATGACGCGGGCAACACCGGAAAGCTCTATATGAAAGAAGAAGATGTGGAGCTGCTCGGTGAACAGTACATCGCAGAAAATTCAAAGATGGAGTATAGCGAGGTTTGCAAAGAGTGGTCTCCGAGCGTGTCGTGGAACGCATACAAGAACGACCAGACACGCAATCCGCCGAAGACCATTGATGTCGAGTTCGTTTGCGACATGGATGGCGAATGCACAGAAATCTGGCGCAGACTCGACACCGGCGGCTACCTCATGCGGAAACTTTGCAACGAACCGTTCGCTCGTTGGCTGACCTGCCACGAATGCGGTGCCTCGTGGATGGACGGGAACTGCATCCGCCCGAACGTCACGTTTCGGAATGGGACGCAGACGGAAACCGTCCTCTACGATGACTGGAACGGAACCGCTGCATACAACAGCACGTTCAATCCGAATTTCAAAAAAGGAGAATAAGAAATGAGTTATTTTGAATGCAATCTGCCTGATTCCTGCCCGCATATCTGTGCGGGAAAACGGTCCTACTTCGAGGACACGGTGAAAGTCATTAAGGCCCGTATGGCAAAACTCGATGACGCGCTCGCAAAGTCCGGCATGGACGGCGCGGCGTTCGCGAAGACGGCCAAAATCCTGTTTGACAACAGCTTTGACCTGTTCGAGCGGATGGACAGCGTGGAACTTGCCATGTGGGTTCAGAACAGCTACGACGGGAAGCCTATCGAGCATCGCTTCGAGTGGCCGAATGCGGAGGTCGTCGTTGACTGCGCTTTCGTGCAGACGAAAGAGTGGGAGGCCCTTCGTCACTTCGGCATCGGCGGCTCTGACGCCGCCGCCATCCGTGGCGAGAGCCGGTACAAAACGGCGCAGGAGACCTACCACGACAAGGTGGGCACCCCTGAACTCATTCCGTCTAATGATGCCCAGGCCGTCTTCGAGCGTGGACACATCATGGAAGATAGAGTCATTGACGCCTTTCTGAAGCTGACTGGCTTCAAGCGGATTCCCGAAACACGGATGTTTCGTTCCAGGAAGTACCCGCATCAGACGGCGAACATTGATGGCATTGTCATCTCGCCGGATGGCCGCATTTTTGTCTTTGAGGCGAAAACGACCGTCGCGGAAAACTGGGACGCATGGAAAGACGGCAAGATTCCCCGCTCTTATGTCCCGCAGACGCGCCAGTATCCGGCAGTGCTGGATGATGACCGCGTGCAGGGAACATACATTGGCTGCCTGTTCATCGTTGACCTTATCGTTGGCGGACTTTACGTCGGCAGTGCGTACAGCGGCGAGCAGTTCGTCGCCCGCTGCGTCGAGCGCGATAAGCTGGCGGAAGACGACCAGCTGGCAAACGGAGAAGAGTGGTGGAACACCTATGTGGAGCCGAATGTGGAGCCGGAGGCTTCCGGTATCCCGAAGAAGGATATCGAAGTCATCCGAACCTATCACAGCGGCTATGCAGACCCCAGTGCCGATGCTGTCGATATGACGCACGACTTGGATATGCTGGCCGCCGCAAATGAGTGGCTCACGCTTGGTGAAAACCGCGTCGCGAAGCAGAAGGAAGTCGATGCCATCAAAGAGCGCCAGGATGCTATCTCTGAATTGTTCATGCTCAAGCTGAACGACGCCGTAGAGGGACGTATCAATCTTCCCGACAATGAGTTTATGGAAGTCAAATGGAGTCCGCGTTCGAGAACGAACGTGGATATGGAAACTCTGAAAATCCGCTTCCCTGATGCGTACAATCAGTGTGTGTCAGTAAATCCGGAAAGTTCACGGGTCTTCAGCATCAAACGGAAAAAGGTGCGTACTCGCAAAAAGTGATGCTTCTTCAATGAGAGGAGAAATGAAAAAATGAGACACATCAGCCACAGACGCTGTGCCTCCGGAAGGAGGTGACAGCCTTTGTGTAACGATATCAACCAGACGCTGAAGGAGGAGGTGCGCTGCAAACACTCCTTCACCATCCATTCGGCGGACGGCTTCATGGTCGTCCGCTATAAGGATGCGGATACCGGTGAGTATCTCGTCGCGTGCGGAAGCAACCTTCCGACGGCAAGCGACATCATCTACACCCTTCACGGAAAGTGGGGAATGAGCAAGAATGGGAAGTATGGACGCCAATTCGAAGTAAGCTACTTCGATATGGAGCAGCCAAAAGGTAAGGCGGCCATTGTCTCTTATTTTTGCAGCTTGAAATGCGGTATCGGGAAAGTCGTTTCCGGGCGTATCTACGCCAAATGGGGCGATGGCGTCTGGAATGTACTGGAGTCTGACCCGTCTCAACTCAAGGCTGTCAATGGCGTTACTGATAAAATAGTAACAAAGCTGATGACCAGACTGAAAGAGACGGAGTTTCAGCGGAAAATCATTGCAAAGCTCGGCGATGCAGCGGCGGCGATTACGCCAAAGATGCTCAACGACTTGGTACGCTACTGCAACAAGAATGAGCTTGACCCGCTGGATACCGTTGAGCATCATACTTATTCCCTGATGCAGGTGCGCGGCTTCGGCTTCGAGACCGTGGATAGGCTGGCGCGTGCGCTGCCGGATTTTGACCCCGCGAGGTCGGCACGCCTTATCGCATCCCTTGCTTATATTTTCGAGCAAAAATCTATGGAAGGCCATGTGTGCGTTCCAAAGGACGAACTGCTCGGTGAGATGACCAAGGTGCTTAATGCTGGCTTCCATAACGCAGTGTCCGAGGACAGCTGCAAAGAGGCGCTGAACCTTGCGTACAAGATGAAGGCCATCAAGGTCACAGCCAACATGGTCTATTCCACCAAATCCTTTGAGGAGGAGACGGGGATTGTCAAAGATATTCGCCGCATTATGAGCGCTTCCGATTCTAAAATCACAGAAATTGATACCTTTATCGAAGAGTACGAAGATGCGAACTTCAAGCTGGCCGACAGCCAGCGAGACGCCGTACACGGTGTTTTTGAGCATCAGGTCGAAATCATCACTGGCGGACCAGGCACGGGCAAAACAACAGTCACAAAGGCTGTTCTCTATGTCCATCAGCAAGTGTTCGGTGGAGATTCCAATGCTGTGCTTCTGGCTCCGACGGGAAGAGCCGCAAGAAGAATGTCTGAGGCGACCGGCTTTCCGGCACAGACCATTCATTCTGCTATCGGTTACACCGGAGTACCGGAGCTGGACAACCGCAACGAGGGCTTCCTGGAGGGAAACTTGTTTATTATTGACGAGTCCTCCATGATGGACCAATTCATCGCTGCGAAACTTCTGTCCATGATTCCTGATGGAGCAAAGGTCGTCTTTGTCGGCGACCCTGACCAGCTGCCATCTGTCGGTGCCGGTAATGTGCTTCGCGAAATGATTCGCAGCAAGGCTGTTCCAACAACCAGACTGAGCGTCATTTTCCGTCAGGCACAGGATAACCCCATTGTTGGGAATAGCCTGAAAATCAACCAGGGCTGCACAAACCTCACTTTTACTAACACATTCTGTTTCATTGAGCGGTCTGCACCGGAAGAAATTCTCCGCACCGCCTGCGCGTTCTATGTGAAAGCGGTGAAGAAATTTGGTCTGGAGAATGTGATTCTGCTGAATCCGTTCCGGAACAAGGGCCTGCTCTCCGTCAACGAGTTCAACCGCCAGCTCCAGAATCTTATCAATCCACCCATAGAAGGGGAGGAGAGCATCAAGATTCGAAAGCTGGAGTTTCGTCCGCGTGATTTGGTCATGCAGACGAAAAACACGGAAATCGCTATGAACGGCGATATTGGCGTTATCCATGAAATCAGCAAAATGCCGGACCCGGACGATATGAACAGATGGACTTACATCGCGTCTATCGAATTCAACGGGGACGGCAAACGCCATGACTATACGCCTGAGATGATGCAGGACCTTGACCTTGCTTACTGCACAACCGTGCATAAAAGTCAAGGGTCAGAGTACCAAACCGTCATCATGGTGGTATCCGAGGAACACAAAGTTATGCTCAAGCGCAATATCATCTATACGGGCGTGACGAGAGCCAAGCAGAACGTCGCGTTGATTGGTCAGACAGAGGCGCTCAACACCGCCATACTGAACAACCAGACAGATGTTCGGCACACCCTTTTGGGCGACCGGCTTCACGCTGCGTTCACGGTGAAAAGTTGAAAAGCTGCGCGTCTTCCTGAAAAAGGAGGACGCGCAGTTTTTTTGTATATTTTCGGCCTTTTTGGATATTCAGTCAGAAATAAATTGACTAATAGGTGTATATGTGGGATAATATATAGAGCGGAACCCCAAAAATTTTGAAAGGAGAAATTTTGCATGAATAGGAAAAACCGTGTGTGTTCCGCCGCACTCTCGGCAGTTCTGACGCTTACGCTGGTCACAGCACCGGCACAAGCTCTCGGCACTGCTGGGGCGGAGAGGACAGAAGGAGACTATGCCGTAATGCAGGCCGTGTCCGGCCCCAGTATCGGCGAAATCGACAGCAGCGGCATCATCTACAACGGAAAAGCACAGACGCCGACGCCAAAAATCACAGTGGGCGGCACGGAACTGGTTGCTGGTACTGACTTCCGGATGGAATACAGCAACAATGTTCACGCCGGCACGGGAATTGCGTACATTCTCGGAATGGGGAAGTATGCAGGGTATGTTGACAGCTGTGAGTTCACCATTCACCCCGCTCAGTTAGTCGTGAAGGTGGACGATGTGCAGGATGTCAAGGACCCGGCCTCCTACACCTACACGATTCTTCAGGGAACACTTGCTTCCGGAGATTCGCTTGGACAGCCGCAGTATTCCGTGAAGGATAACGGGAACCGCACCAAGACGGTCAGCGCGACCTTCCAGGACAACGCCGATTACGAAATCACGGTTCTGCCCGGTACTCTGACGATTGTCCAAACGCTCGGCACCGTCGTTATCAGCGGCCCGTCCAATGTCTTCTACAACGGCAGTGCTCAGACGCCGAAGCCCACCGTTCAGGACGCTTCCACCGGAAAGACGCTGACAGAGGGACGGGACTACAATCTCGTTTACCGCAACAACGTCAATGCTGGCAAGGCCAGCGTCACCATCAACGGAATCGGCAGCTACAGCAAGGTCAGCGAGGTGCGTGAGTTCACCATCCAGGCAGCTCCCATCACGGTGCGCATCCGCGACGTGCGTTGCAGCATCCGAGATACCGACCCGACCTTCCGCTATGACATCACCAGCGGCAGCCTCGCCCCCGGCGACAGCCTCGGTTCGCCTCGTTATTCCGTCTATTCCAAGACGGGCTACTCTTATGGCCCGTACTTTGGCATCCGTGCGGAATTCCCCGTGAACCCGAATTATGCTATTACGGTTCGTGAAGGAACAATGACCTACTATGATGTCAAGGTCGATGATGACGTCATTAGCACGGACTTCCGCGTGGTTGTCAATGATGTCTACTATAACGGCACCTACCAGGAGCCGACGGTAAAGGTCTATGACCGCTATAACAACCGTCTGACGGAAGGCGAGGACTACACTCTGAGCTTCTCCAACAACAGACAGGTTGGCACGGCAACTGTCTTTGTTACCGGCATCAATAGTTACCGAGGCTCGTATGCCACGGAGCATTTCGAAATTCTTTCCAATCACTCCAAACCGACGAATGACCGGTATACCATCGACGCTTCCGCTTCCGATGGCGGCCGCATTTCTCCGTCTGGCACGAATACCGTGCGGGATGGTGCGGATAAGACTTTCAACTTCTATGCGAACAGTGGCTATGAGATTATCGGCGTCTATGTCGATAACGAGTATGTCGGAACCAAGAGCAGCTACACCTTCCGCGATGTCAGCGAGGACCACGAGATTTACGTTGAGTTCGCAAAGCGTAATTCCTCTAACTCCAGATATGACATCACCATTCGCTCCAGCTATGGCGGTACGGTAACGCCCAATGACAGCGGCAGTGTCACCGTTGCCAGAGGAAATAGCCGCACGTTCTACTTTGAACCCGATGCAGGCTATCGGATTTCTGCCGTTTATGTGGACGGTTCTCTGGTTTCCACCCGCAACAATCAGTACACCTTCACCAACGTCAGAGATGACCACCGCCTCGACGTGGAGTTCACCAGAATCAACGGGTACTGGGACAATGCCGGCAACTGGTATCCCGGTGGACCGAACCATGACTGGACTCCGGGCTGGAAGAATCCGTACTATGACGTGAGCAACTCTGCATGGTACTACAATGAGCTGTGCTACATGACTTCTCGCGGCATCGTCAACGGTGTGTCCAATGACGTATTCTCCCCGAACACGCCCGTTTCTCGCGGTGAGCTGGTTCTGCTCCTGTACCGTATCTGCGGAAGCCCAAATCCCGGACGTCACACCTACTTCAACGATGTCGCTGCTTCCTCTCCCTTTGCTCATGCAATCTACTGGGCTGCGGAGAACGGCATTGTCACCGGCTACGGTGATAACTCCTTTAAGCCGTATGCCGCCGTTACTCGTGAGCAGGCAGCCGCTATCCTGTACCGTTACGCTACCTACCGTGGCTTCGCTTACTATCAGGAGACTGGCGTACTGAACGCTTACGCTGATTTCTACGCGGTTTCTTCTTACGCCGTTCGCCCGCTGAGCTGGGCAGCGACCAATGGCATTGTCGTGGGGCAGTCGAACCAAACGCTTGGTCCGCAGTACCACATGACGAGAGCTGAAACCATTGTCATGCTCTATCGCTTCTGCACCATGTTCGGCCAGTGAACCGCTGGGGTTCTTTAGTTCTCAGGTTCCGAACAGACAGGTTTTGAAAATTGAAAATCGTAGGGTATGATGGCGTTACATTAAAGAAGTATCTCTCATGAAATTGACTTGATACTTCGCTGGGACAAGCGCATTCGGAACTGTCCGCAGGGAAGAATCGCTTGTCCTTTTTTTAATGTGCAAGCTACAACCACAAAAATTATTTCGAAAAGGAGAAAAAAATCATGTCTGAGTACACCAACAACCTGAACGTCGTCTCCACCTACAAGGGCGAAAAGAGCGTCAGCATCACCGGCACGTTCCAGTGCGGCATCCACTTCCCCAAGAGTGGGGCAAAGCCGTTCAAGGTCATCGAGCGCACATCCAAGAACAACAAGCAGTACAAGCAGATTGCCTGTACTGTTGTTATCTCCCCGGATGACCGCAAGAACAACAACGGCAATCCTTTCTCTTCTGTCTATTACGATGGGAAGTACCTGACCTTCAAGGAGTTCCTGGAAACCACCGGCGTCGAGCTTATCAAGGGCAAGCTGTATGCCGGCGTGTTCATGGACCGCAGCACGATGGGTCTGTATCAGGTCATGGGCGACCCCAATTTGACCTTCAAGCAGAACATCGTTCTCTCCGGCGAACTGTCCATCTATACGGATAAGGAAGGGAAGAAGCGTGCCGCTTTCGGCCGCGTGTCCCTGTTTGCCAAGGACCATGTGGGAGCCGATAAGGTGGAGAAAGAAAACGCGAACGTCATGCTGGAGGACGGCAACGCGCAGGCGTCCGGTGGGAGTTCCGCCACATACGCTTCCGCAGCGCCGGCCATGAATGATGACGGCTTTATCGACATCTCCGATGATGACGGTGAGCTGCCGTTCTGATTCGGCACATACAAAGCAAGGAGACACCGATTTCTCGGTGTCTCCTTTGTTGTAAAAACTTTTTAGGGAGATGCAACATGAAGGAGAAAGAACCCAAAATTGTCTCATTTCGGAATGCTACGACCATCTATATGGGCCATGCAAACGGACAGGACGGGGAGTGGGACCTGTTTTACAGCGTACATTTTGAGGACCGTTCCGCCGAAAGAAAATGCTCCGTTGAGAAGGCTGGAATTATCCTTGGCACCATTTTCGAAGACGCCATCTTCGCCGATAAGGTCTCCGAGGATATCGTGCTGTCCCGTGCTTCTCGCCGCCAGTCTTACGACTATGTTGAGAAGCGGCAGCGTTTTCAGATTCTGGACATGGTGAACAAGGTTTCTTTTATCCTGGAATTGTATCCGAGAACGAAGGAAATCTACGCCATCACAGTCCTCACACAGGACAGAGAGGCCATCAATAAAAAAAGAAATACCGTTGTCATAAAGATTCTTCCAGCTGTTGAGCGGGAGGATGTCGTGGAATCAAAAGTTGTCTATTATGATTACGACTTGCGCATCCGGGCATTCAAGAAACTGTACGAGCAGGTTATGGATGCGTCCTGCCTGCCTTGCGAAGATTGAGTTGCCACAGCAGAAAGAATCACACAACAAGACACATCAACAGGGTAGCATAGCTACCCTGTTTTTTTGCGTGTTGATGAAAAAAGATTATTCGAACAGCTCCCCCTCCTCGTCAGCGAGTGTCTTTAGATACTTAAACACCGTCTCAAACGAATCAGGCGAGTGGTCATACTCTGTAATATGATTGAGCGCAAAGTAAGGTTCAACCATATTCACAACCATGAAGATGGGTAGGTGGTTGTCCTGTGCGAGTTTCACGATGCGTTCTCGGCGCTCAGGCAGTAAAAAGATATCGTCGATGAACCCGCACAGGGCGTAGAACTCGTTGTCATCAGGTGTGAGGGGAGCAACTGGCAGATTGGCAGTCTCCGGTATATCGTGGCCGGAAAAAGACTTCTTGTTCATAAAAACCTCCACAAAAAAGAAATATGGTGAATGGACACAGTTTCACAAAGAACTGTCCATCCACCATATTATTGAAGGGGAGAAATGAAAAAAATGATGCAAACGTGTTATCCATCGTTGCAAGTATATTATACCAAATTTGCATTAAAAAGTCAATCCAATTTTGAGGATTCCAAGAAAACCATTCCAATTTGCAAGAATTCTTGGGTTCTTGGGTTCCTTGTGCAAGAATGGGCCATTTCTCATATTTATCGCTATGCTAAGAACATACCAAGGAAGTATCACAAACAAAAAGAAAGTTCAGCCAGCGGTTATAGACCGCTGACTTTTATATAAACAAGACTATTTTATAAAGGAGAAATAAAAAATGAAACTGGTACTTGCAAAACAGGATTTCCGGAATAGCGATGCTTGGTCTGAGGTTTGCGATACGCTGGGCCTGCCGGATAATACTACACAGGTCGAGATATCCGCATCCGCAACGAAAGTCCGCACGGTAGAACATCCAGCATGGGAAGAAAAGGAATTTTGGCAGAATTTGGTTGCCGAGCACATTATGGGCGTAGATTTGGTTGATGCAGTACGCAACGGCGAAGTCGATGGCCTGAAAATCGAGCCGAGTGAGGATGAAGCGGGCTATGTGAAGATGATGATGCGTCGGCGTCTCAAAGACAACGAGCAATGGGACAGCGAGACTGTCGAAGATGACCCCTACGAGCTGTCTTCCGCAATCTTGTCGAGCCTGACAATCCGTAACTGTCAGCAGCTTCTCAAGCCGTATCTGGAATAATTCCAGTTATTTCAACTCATCTATATTGGCACTGCTTATATCAAACATCAAATATGAACGATTCCACAAATATTGTAAAGGAGAAATGAAAAAATGAAACTGACAACAGAAGAAAAGGCAAAGCTGAAATCCAATATTGAGAAAATCAAGGCATACATCGAAGCCGAAATCAGCCCGAAGCTCTGTGGTGAAGCGATTACTGTCTATTTTGGCAATGTGGTACACTTTGCCAACGGCACCACCGGGAAGCAGTATCGTCTCTATGTAGACGGACGCAGTGTTTGCGGAGGTGCAGGGAATCTGTGCATGAACCTGCTGCCAACCGGCACGCAGAAATTCGACTGTTCTGACTTCTGCACTCGTTCGGATGCTGGCCTTGAGCTGATTCATTCGTGGCCTGCTATCAAGCAGGAACTGCTTCAAAAGGTGCAGAATGTTGCGGAGCGCAAAAGCAGCCTTGACAATTTTGAACTTTGAAAGAGAGGATATGCAATGTTGAGCAATGTGAAACTGACTGCGGCCAATGTTCCGCACAAGGAAAGCCTGACCACGGAAGAGAAGGCAACTCTTTGGAAGAACATTTCTTCAGCCCTTATTGAGACTGGTCGTCCAGGCATCAAGCGACTCCTGAACTGGATGCAGTCGGACTGTGGAAACGGCGTGATGAACTATGTCAACGCGCCCGCATCTACGAAGTACCACGGGAACTATCCTGGCGGTTTGATGGAGCATTCCTGGAATGTCTATGTATGGCTGACTATCATCGTAGGCAACGCCAACTCCATGAAGGACGCCGACGCGCAGCTCAAGAACGAGGAAAGCAAGGCAATGATGGACTCCGCTGCCATCGTCGCGCTTCTCCATGACATCTGCAAGGTCGGGTTCTATTCGATGGAACCGAAGAACCGGAAGACGTATGACGCGGAGAAGGTGAAAAACGCCCTTCAAAAGGACGTAAAGCACGACAGCCTCGGAGATTTCATCTGGGAGACGGTTATGAGCTACACCGTGACCGATACGCACAAGTTCGGCCACGGAGAGGCCTCCGTTGCCATCATCGAGAAATTCCTCGGCGTACTGGGACTTACCACGGAGGAGCGCATGGCTATCCGCTACCACATGGGAGACTTTGCGAATGAGCGCGAGACCAGTGAGGTCTATAATCGCTACCCGCTCGCTGCTATGCTCCACATGGCGGACCTTGCTGCGACCTACCTGGAAGAGCGTGAGTGTACGGACCAGATGGATGTATTCTGGGATACCGTTAAGGCATTTGCGCGGCCGGTCAAAGCGCCTGAGCAGGCTCAGCCTGCCACAGCGGATGCACCTAAGCCTGATGCGGAAACACCCTCAAAACAGGAAATGCCTCGCGGCCCGTTTCCGGGGCAGGGCTGACATGGAGCAATGCAAAAAGGCGTAGATTCCTACAACTAAACTGTGGATTGGCTGAGCCTGACTCCTTGTCAGCTCAGCCAATCCCACCGCTTAATTGGAAGAAGAAGTTAAAAAGGAGGAGAATGCACTATAGATATTCAACTATCCAACAATAAAGAAAAAGTCATCGTCTCCGATTTGCCGGACATGGGAGGGAAAGATATCATCATCCCATCTGCTATGTGGCCGCTCAACGGAAAAACAGGCATCGTCCTGAGCCACGACAATACTGTGCCGTGCAAAGATGACGGTATCCGCTCTGTTTTTGATGGGATGCAATTCACTGTTGGAGGCTGTTACCACAACGCTTTCATTTTGCGTGAAGCATTGCGGAACGCCGGCTATCAAGCTGACACTTATGCTGGATGGCTATTCGTGGGAGATACGATTCCTGCCCATCATTGTGTCGTCATCCTCAATGAGGACACCGTATTGGACCCGACTGTTATCGACTACCGAAAAATGGCGCTTGATAAATTGGACAAGAGAGAAGCTGTTGTGGACTTCCTCAAGTCCATGCAGGACAAGCCCAAAAGCAGTTACACCACTTTCGGGCAGGTCTTGCCCGGAATGATGTACTTCGTATCCAAATGCGAAGCTCGTGCAGCACATCGGACCAGAGCGAAGCTGGAAAAAGCATACCAGAACCACCCGGCGTTTGGCCGATTTATGAAGGGAAAAAGCCAGACGCCCATACAGGAAATGATTGCGAACGCTGGGCTTTCTAATTTTTGAAAGGAGAAATGAGTTATGGAAAAGAATCTTGAGCTGACTATCCGCATGGATAACGACCATGTTGAAATCGACATTTACGAACCCGAATCGGGGGAGTGTTCTCAAATCGACGCTCCGCTGAGTTTCGACGAGCATCCTGAGTTCGATAAGAACATCGGCGACGAAATCTACAGCTGGCTCTCGCTCTGGGCAGACGAGTTGGCTGGCAAGAACTAATCGAAAGGCCCCCACAATTCTGGGGGCCTTTTTTTATCATTTTATTGACAATCAAGATGTTATGTGGTATAATACAAACATAAATTGAAGGAGGCAAAACACGCGGGTGCTTCGGCAGGAGCAAATGCCCGTCGGTTCGAATCCGACCGCCCGCCATTTTTTCTTTCTCCCTTTTCATTCAAATACATCTGCCCTGGCAGGCGGCGTCGTAGTCTGCCTTTCTCCTTCAGTATATATGCGGGTGCTCCGGCAGGGACAAACGCTCGTCGGTTCGAATCCGACCGCCCGCCATTTTTTTCTTCTCCTTTTTACCCATACATCTGCCCCGGCAGGCGGCGTTATAGTCTGCCAATCCCCCCCTTAAAGCAATATATGCGGGCGCTTTGGTAGGAGAGCGCACTCGCCGGTTCAAATCCGGCCACCCGCCGTTTTTTCAACTTTCTCCATTCATGAAGCGCCCTGGCAGGCGGCATTGTAGTCTGCTTTCTCCTCTAAAAACTGTTTATGCCGGCAGAAGTCTGGGCGGATTCAGCTTCTTAATCCAAAAGGATGTAGAGTTCACGGGTTCGAATCCCGTTGCTGGCGCACTCGTCGAGATTACGACCCCGGCAGACGGTCCCAAAGTCTGCCCGCGAAATATTGAGGTGTAGCCAAGTGGTAAGGCATGGGACTTTGACTCCCTGACTCGCTGGTTCGAATCCAGCCATCTCAGCCATTCTCCCAAAGAGAAAAATGCTGGCATAGCTCAGTTGGCAGAGCGACGCACTCGTAATGCGTAGGTCGTCGGTTCAAGTCCGGCTCCCAGCCCCATTTGGTCTCTTAGCTCAGTTGGTAGAGCACCTGACTGTTAATCAGGGTGTCGCTGGTTCGAGTCCAGCAGGGACCGCCATTGCGGAAATTCCCGTCTTCCGCATCCAAAAGAGATGGGCTTAACAGAATATAGTGGTGAAAATCCACCGGGGCGGGAACCCATCCGTGCCGACAGGACAGTAAAAGTTGTTTGTCCAGCCACATCTCTTCTTTTTCAAGCCCGGATTCCTCGGAAAATGTGACACCGAGGGCGGATAGTAAATCCGGCATGAGCGGAATAGCTACTCGCTCGCGGGGAGTCTATATGCTATCGTGGTGGAATTGGCAGACACAGCAGACTCAAAATCTGCTGCTGGAAACAGTGTAAGGGTTCAAGTCCCTTCGATAGCACCATCCCGGTATGCGGGCGAGGAAGCGCAAAAAGCTAAGTGCTGGGCGGCTGGCATCATTGCTAAGTGTTTGGCGGCTGGTAGGAAGGCGTCCGCGACCGGGAGCCGAACAAAAATGCTGGAATAGCTCAGTTGGTAGAGCGACGCATTCGTAATGCGTAGGTTGTCGGTTCGAGTCCGACTTTCAGCTCCATCCCTTGCTGAAAACTGCACCGGAAGATGCGTCCGGCCCGATACAGCCGAGCAAATTCGGGGCTGCGACTTTTCGGAGCACAGTCATCGGGTCGCGGTGTGTGACAATCTAAGCGGGGGTTATGCCATCCGGGATGGTCCCGGACCAGAGGGCCGGGGCGGGTGTTCGATTCCCCAAGCGGCGAGGTTCGACTCCTCGCGGCAACGGTTGATGGCCCTCTCTTCACCTTAAAAAGCTCTTGCGGATAAGAACTTTTTTCAGTTGTATTGCCTCTCTATTTTCTGGCGAAACGACTGTTTTTCGCTCGGATGCGGTTGCAAACGCAAAGAGCTGAATCCGCAATACAGGGGCGAATGTTCTAAGGCTGGCGATGCGGTCTCCAAAACCGCGTGTGGTGGGTTCGATTCCCAACCGTCCCTGCCATACATATCGGGGTGCCTGGAGATGGTTCCAGTCCGGCCTCATAAGCCGGTTGACGCGGGTTCGAGTCCCGCCCCCGAAACCAGATGCCGAGTCGCTCTCGGCTGATGTGAGCGTGTGCAGAAAGCCTCACGAAGAATGACAATGCCCGACAATTCAGATGCGGAGCCGGTGGGTATACACGGCGGCTTGCGAAAACGCCCTTTACGCGCAAGTAGACGATACTCTGATTGTCGGGAACTGCAACAAGCAGCGTTGGTGTTTAACGGACAGCACTCCGGTCTTCCAAATCGGCGGTGCCGGTTCGAATCCGGTACGTTGCTCCACGTCCAGTGCTCGGACAAAGTACACGTCTGAACGGTCTGCCCACAGATAGAGCACATCAGGGCAGGGGAAACGGGGACTCACGGGGGCTAACCGCAAGCAGCCGCCCCGCAGCGGTGACAGTCCGGAGAGACGGGCAAGCAGCAGCCAGCAAAAGCGGCGTCGCAAACTATCCGTTTTTCGCGGGTTTGTCTTGTGATGCCGCTTATTTTTTGAAATTTTTGCCCGCCGAAAGGAGCTTACACATGGAAAAAATCACACGAAAAGTGACCGCTACGGTCATCCATTATTCCGAGGCCGTTTTGGAGAACGGTATGCCGGCATTCAAGGAATGTCCGTCCGAACTGGTCGCAGATGCTGTCGATGCCACTCAGGCCCTCGCTTATCTGCGCAAGAAGTACGGAACAGACCGCTCTTTCCTCGTGACCGGTCTGGAGACGTCCACAAAGAAGTATGAGATGGACCTGGCTCTGTTCGTAAAGACCGCCACGCCGGTCATGGAGGTAAATGCTGCACCGGACGCAGAGCCGGAGGCTGAACAGACTACGCCTGCTGCTCCCACTTCGGAAGCGCCTGCTGCCGCAGTTGAGGTAGCCGCACCCGCACCTGTTCAGGAAGCCGCTCCTGCACCCGTAGCTGCGGAGTTTACTCCCGCGCCTGTCGCGCCGGTTGAGCCTGCTGCACCTGCCACCGAACCCGCTGTGGCCGTTGCTGTTCCCGCAGGCGAAGTTGAAATTTGACCGTCATGCACAGCAGAGCGAAAGAAAGGGCAAAACTTCTGACAGCTATTGCCGGTGTTGCGCTGATAGTTGCGGCAGCTGTCGGAATCGCTATCTCACTGATGACCGGGATGCCGTCGGGAGGCGGCATCTCAGGTCAAGTAACCATCCAGCCCTATACAGAGGATTCCCTTGCAGATATGGATGCAAAAGGAACCTTCTGCAAGTCCGTGCTCTCCACAAAGGTAAACAGGAAACTGGAGAAGAACGGATATTTAATGCTGGACACGAAGAAGGAATACGAAAAGTACCTGAGCGAATACCTTGACATCGTGCAGGTGGAGCCGGAACAGGTCCCGCTCGTCGATGACTGGTATGCCGCCGGATATAAGGCGATTGTTTTCTCCACAGATGCCTACGGAACAGAGGTCAATCTGGTGGCCGCCGAGCAGTATATCGGGGACGAGAGCGTTAAAATCGTCATCGAACCGGCAGAAATCAATCCTGCCTTCCAGTTCAGTCAAGATATCTCTAACTGCAAGCAGACCTCTGTAATTGTCTATATTCAAGCGGAGATTCTGAATAATGCGGAAAGCATTGAATTTCTGGTGAAAGGGGAGAGTTGAAAAATGGCAAACCGAACGCTGAAAACGCAGCCGGGCGTCGATGCCTGGTGCAGTCTCCCTGACAAGCTGCTGTCCGAACAGGGGAAAGCCCTGGTATCTTCCGACCCTGACTTGAGCGAGCAGACGCTTCGCCTACTGAGCGAAATTGAACAGCATAAGGACGAGGACATGAAGTGTTCCTTTGAAGATGTGTGCTTCTACGATAAAGGAGGACACTCTAAATCCGTTGGACTGGCCTGCCTGTCTATCTGCATCAAGGCAAACCCGTATGCTTCTCTCGCAGAGGTTGCGGCCAGGTATTCCGCCATGAGAAACAAGAACTTTGCGGCAGTCGCAAGAGCATTGGCAGACCTGAAGCACGAGAAGGGTTCTTTCATCGTTTATTCCAGAAATAGACACGACGGAACTATTCAGGTAAACGCCTGGATGCCGTTCATCGTCAACGCGGGGCATGAGCTGCCTCCTGTGAAGGGAAGTGCTACCATTGCGTAGAGCCATCTATAAAGGCGTTGTAGTAGGTGTCCTGATTCTTGGCATCGCATATTTTTGGCACGAGCAGGGCGAGCTTTATATGGACGTCCTGCGCCATATCCCTCAAATCCTGTTTGAAGGATACCAACCTGCGGCGTTTGACCCAGAGGTTCAAAAGAAATTTGGAATATGGGTCCTGACGGAATGCCTACTCGCCGTATTTCTGCTTCCTAACGGCAGAAAGCGTAGGAAATGGGAAAAGGATGATGACGAGGACGAGGACTGAGCGAATCACTCTCATATACTCGGCCGTGTGAAACATAAAATTCGCAGTGGAGGTGTTTCAGGTGAAAAAGCCAACACAAGTGGTATTTACCATCGAATGCGGTGCGACTCCTGACGAACTAATGCAGGCCATTCAAGATATCGTGCTTTCAAAGCTGCTTGCCGGCCGAGCGGAGGTAGCATCTTGAACGAGCGGGATGTGCGTGGTATAATCGAACCAGCAGAATTTGGCTGGCATCGAAAGGAGGCCGGCACATGAGAATGTGCGGATACGCACGAGTTAGCACCGACGAGGAACGGCAATTAGATAGCTTAGAGCATCAGATGGAGTTTTTCTCGGATTTTGCAAAGCAGAATGGGCATCATCTGGTCAATGTCTACACGGACGAAGGAATTACAGGCAGACAGCTCAAAAAGCGCGATGCGTTCAACAAAATGCTGAGCGACTCAAAACTTGGGCTATTTGACCTTCTTGTGGTCAAGGATGTCTCACGATTTGCACGAAATACTGTAGACCTACTCACGTCGATTCGACAGCTCAAATCGAGAGGAATCGACGTGATTTTTGTCAATAACAGCCAGAAAGTGCTTGGCGAATCGGAGTTCGTCATCACGCTGCTCGGCGCTGTGGCACAGGAGGAAAGCTCAAACCTGTCTAAGCGAGTCAAGTTCGGGAAGAATATTACATCAAAGAAAGGAAGAGTACCGCCGCGAATTTTCGGATATGACCGGATTGATAACTTCACTATGGAAATCAACGAGAGGGAAGCGGAGGTCGTCAGAGAAATCTATCATCTCTACATCGACGAGGGACTTGGATGCCGCCTTATCGCCATCACACTTGGCGAAAAGCAGATGAAAACCAAGTATGGTAACGATTGGAACCAGAGGAACATACGGAGAATACTGGAGAACCCAATTTACAGCGGACATTACATCAATCACCGCTACACCGTTGTGGACTTTCTGGAAGGAACGACGAAGGCGCTGCCGAAGGAACAGCATTACCACCATGACCGCCCGGAATGGGCCATCATAACGCCAGAACGCTTCCAGCAGGCACAGGAAATCTTGGAGCAGAGGAGAAAACAATACGCGACCGAATACACGCATTTCACCGGGCGATACAGCAACAGGCATTTATTCAGCACCCTGATACGCTGCAAGGAATGCGGACGGGCCTTCTCACGAAGAGTGACGCATTATCCAAACTCCGATTACATTTACTGGCGATGTCCAACCAACAACCAGTATACCGCAAAACGATGTTCCAACAACACAATCGTCAGAGAGGATGACCTAATTGAAACACTCTCCACCTACCTGAAAGAGGTTGTCTCTAACAAAGAGTCCATCGCTCAGGAAATCGCACGCAAGTTTAAGGAAGCAAATGCGGTGGAGGGAAGTAAGCCAGACGCTCAAACGCTTGAGGCGAAAAAGGTCAAGCTGAAGGCAAAGTTGGAAAAGTATATGGAGATGTACGCCAATGATATCATCACGATGGAAGCGTTGAAAAGTAAGACAGCAGAAATCAACGAATCTATCAATGTGATTGATGACCAGCTTATTCTCCTCGAAGGACAACGCACACAGGAAAGGACCATCGAAAGCATCACGAATGAAGCGATGGCGGAAATTGAGCGGTTTCTCAGCCTGCAATCTGCAACCAATATGGACCTCAGAAGAATTATAGATTCTATCATCGTGGACGACAAAAAGAAGGTGAAAATCAATCTAAAAATAACGGGCAATTTGTAAAGAGGAGCTGCTTTGCATACCTACTTGGTGTAGACCATAGAGGCCGTGGACCCCATCGTGCTGGACGCCCGCATCATGGACTGCTGCTGCAAGCGGGACTGCGACTGCGACCTGTGTGAAATCCCCACCTTCGTGGGCGACTGCTTCGGCGGGGAGCTGTCCAGCGGGGACGACAGCCGACGGATCTATGTGACCCTGGGCCAGTTCTCCATCGTCCGGCTGGAGCGGGACACCCAGCTGCTGGTGCCCGTCTACGACTACTGTATGCCCGACAAGGAGTGCGCCTGCGGCGACGGCTGCGAGGACCCCTGCGCTCTGTTCCGGAACATCTCCTTCCCGGTGGGCGAGTTCTTCCCGCCCAACACCGTCAAGCGGCCGGAGAGCTGCGACGACATCAAGAGCTGCTGCAAGTGAGCGGCAGACCAACAGGACCCCGGCTGCTTGCCGGGGTCCTGTTTTGCTACATCCTGTGCCGGTACCAGAGGGTGAGGCCCCATTCCAGAAGCCCCCAGGCGAGGCAGAACCCAACCAGCCCCCAGGTGATCCACATGGGCAGCTCCAGAAAGCGGGCATAGGCCGCGCCGAAATACAGGACCGCGCCCTGCATGACCCGGGCGGCCCGGGCCGCCGCCTTTTCGCAGATCATGGTGTTCCGCTCGTCGTGCTGTTCTTTGTAAGCCTGAACGAGTACCGGGTCGCGAATCCGAATGACCCGACACAGCAGGGAGCCGAGGGAACCGCCCACCAGTACGGACCCACCCGCAGCCAGCAGAGCAAAGACGGGCTTGGGGAGATGCTGGGGGAATTGGAGCGGGACCGCGCACAGCAGAAGCCCCGCCGCGATCAACAGCAGATACCAGCGCTTTTTCATCCCGGCGCACCCCTTACATCTCCCGCTCGTAGCGGATCATGAGATACAGCTCCAGCACGGATTTGGCTACGAAGACACCGGTGGCAGCCAGGGGGACCCACAGGGGCGCATCCAGGCCGATGGAGAGCCATGCCGCCGCCAGAACGTTCCACTGGAGGACCTCGCCGGACACGGCCTTGGCCCGGTTCCGGATAGCCACATTCCGCTCGTCTTTTTGTTCGATGTCGTGCTGCCGGGCCATCTCCGGGTGCTTCGCCTCGTGGCGGAGGTTCAGCAGGGTGGACCCCGCCATGGCCAGCAGGCCGGAGCCTATGCCGCAGAGCATCCCGCCCAGGGAATCGGGCACCCGGCCGTCCAGCAGCAGGGACAGGACCAGCAGGACGATGCCCATGGCCAGAAGTCCCTGGAACAGGCGCTTTTTTTGTGTGCGGTTCATACAGAGTCCCTCCTTCAATACTGACGGCGGTACCAGACGGTGAACATCCAGTCCAGAAGCAGTTTTACGCAGGCCAGGCCCAGCAGGGTGATGTTGACCCACTTGGGCACGCCGAAGAAGTACAGGTAGGCAGCGCCGAACAGCAGCAGCCACAGCAGCACGTCCCCGGCCCGGGCCCTGGCCATGGCCCGGATCATGGCGCCCCGCTCGTCGTGGTCCTCCCGGTCCCGCTCCCGCCGGGCGGGGTCCAGGTCTCGGGTGGACAGCAGCTCCGCCATGGCGCAGAAGAACAGGAGGCCGCCTGCAAGGCCAAAAAACCCCGGCACAGCGGCGGGAGCGGCGGGAAACGTCCGCGCCGCCCAGAGGGCGGCCCCCGCTAGCAGCGCCCCCGCCGCGGCGGCCGAGAGATACCAGCGTGTGTTCCGCTTCATGACAGCGCCTCCTCACATCTTCCGCTGGAGCCATTTGTAAAGCCCCAGGAACGCCAAAGTGTAAAACAGATAGATGCCGATGAACACCCAGCCCACCCAGTCGGGAATGCCGAACCGTTCAAAGCTCTGGAAAATCAGGCCGGAGACCACCAGCAGTCCGACGGTCCAAAATCCGGCGATGCAGCCGGCCCGGTCCCGGATGGCCTGGTTCCGCTCGTCGCATTGGGCCTTCTGCCTCTGCCGGTAGTCCGGGTCCCGGGAGAGCCGTTTCAGCTGGAGCAACGTCCCGGCGCAGGTGCCGAACAGCACCGCCCCGGCCATACCCAGCAGGGAGGCCGCGCCGCCGGAGAGACCGGGCGCACCCGGCGCATTCAGGACGAACATCGGGATGCAGCAGAGCAGCCCCGCGATTGCCAGGGACATCAATATGACCTGCTTCTTCATGTGCCATCCTCCTCATAGATGAAAATGTCCTCAATGGTGGTGCCGAAGTACCGGGCCAGCTTGAAGGCCAGCAGGATGGAGGGGTTGTACCGCCCGTTTTCCAACGACCCGATGGTCTGGCGGGACACCTCCAGCGCCTCCGCCAGCTCCTCCTGCTTGATCCCCCTGGCCTTGCGCAGCGCCTCCAGGCGGTTTTTCAAGGGCGATTCCCCCTTTCATACGCCCCATCCGCTTCTGACGGATGGAAAGTTTGCTTTCCGTCTTCAACTTAGCACACTTCCGGTACCATGTCAAGTACGCTTTCCATTTTTCCGGGCTTGTCCCATTTTTCCGCTGAGGGAGTCATATCCGGGGACAACCCCTCATAGAGTATAGCGTGTTACGAAAGGGGGCGCGGCCCGTGAAGGAGGAAGAACGCCGCTATGAGGAGGCGGCCCGGGTGCTGCCGGGCCGCCTGCGGGAACAGGCTCTGGCCCAGCCGCCGGAGGTCCGGCAGATGGCGGAGGAGTTCCGCCTCCGGGCGGGGCAGCCGCTGGCGGTGCTGCTGCCGGAGGGGGAGCGGTCCCTGGGGGCCGCCGTGACGCCGGAGGATCTGGAGACTCTCTGCGACCTTGCCACCGACTACTCCCGCTATGCGGCGGAGGAGACCCTGCGGGAGGGGTATCTCTCCGTGCGGGGCGGCTTCCGGGTGGGGCTGTGCGGCACGGCGGTGATGAAGGACGGGGAGAGCACCGCCCTGCGGGACCTGTCCTCCGCCGCTGTCCGCATCGCCCGGGAGCAGAGGGGGATCGGGGAGGCGGTGGCGCCCCGGCTGTTTCGGGACGGGCGGTATCAGAACACCCTGCTGCTGTCGCCCCCCGGCGGCGGCAAGACCACGCTGCTGCGGGATCTGGTGCGGTGCCTCTCCTCCGGCGGCACCGGCAGGCCGGGTCTGCGGGTCTCCCTTATCGATGAGCGGGGGGAGGTGGCAGTGATGGTCCGGGGGAGGCCCCAGATGGACGTGGGGCCCCGGACGGACGTGCTGGACGCCTGCCCCAAGGCCCTGGGCATCCCCATGGCCCTGCGGGCCATGAACCCCCAGGTCATCGCCGTGGACGAGATCACGGCGGAGGCGGACCTCCGGGCCGCCATGCAGGCCGCCGGGTGCGGCGTGGGGCTGCTGGCCACCATCCACGCCGCCGATGCCGCAGAGCTGACCCAGCGGCCGCTGTACCGGCAGCTGCTGGCGGAGAAGGTGTTCCGGCTGGCGGTGCGCATCCGCCGGGATGAGGCCGGAAGGACATACGAAGTGGAGGAACTGCCATGGTGAAGCTGGTGGGCGCGGTGTGTATCCTGGGGGCCGGGACCTGGGCCTGGCGGCGGTCGGCGGCGGAGCGCAGGCGGGAGTTGGACACGCTGGCGGACCTGACCGCCCTGCTGGACCGCATGGGGGAGGAGATCCGGCTCCGCCGGACCAGCCTGCCCCGGCTGCTGGGGTCCCTGGGCCGGGACCGGACGGGACCTGTCCGGGACTTTTGTACATCGGTGGCGGCGTCGCTGGCGCGGGGCGCGCCCCTGGGGCAGAGCTGGCGGTCCGCCGCGGAGGCGCTGCCCCTCGGTCCAGAGAGCCGGACCGCCCTGACCGCCCTGGGAGATTCCCTCCAGGGGGATGAGGAGAGCGTATGTAAAGCATTAACCCTTGCCGGAAAGATCCTGGAAAAAAACCTGGCGGCGGCCCGGGACCACAGGCAGGAGACGGAGAAGCGGTCCGCGGCGCTGTGGCTTTCCAGCGCGGCGCTGCTGGTGATTTTACTGATTTGAGGATAGACGCATGGAAGTGGATTTGATTTTCAAGATCGCCGCCATCGGCATCCTGGTGGCGGTGCTGAACCAGCTGCTGATCCGCTCGGGCCGGGAGGAGCAGGGGCTGATGGTGGTGCTGGCAGGGCTGGTGTGCGTGCTGATGCTGATGGTCCGGGAGATCAGCGACCTGTTCGACCTCATCAAGTCCCTGTTCGATTTCTGACATGGAGCAGGTCATCCAGGTGACGGGGCTGTGCGTGGTGGGGGCGCTGCTGGCCCTGGTGGTGAAGCGGGGCAGTCCGGAGACGGCGCTGCTGCTGGCGGTGGGGGCCGCCGTGGTGGTGGCCCTGGCCCTGGCGGGCGTGGTGAAGGAGCTGCTGGCCTTCCTGGGGGAGCTGGGGTCGGCCAGCGGCGTGTCCGCGGACCTGTTTGTGCCCCTGTACAAGACCATCGGCATCGCCCTGGTGGTGCAGGTGGGAGGCAACCTCTGCCGGGACGCGGGGGAGAGCGCCCTGGCCTCCGTGGTGGAGACGGCGGGGACCCTCTGCGCCCTGCTGGCGGCCCTGCCGCTGCTGCGGGCGGTGCTGGACATGCTGTTGGAGCTGATGGGATGAAATGGTGGATCTGTTTGACGGCGCTGGTGCTGGCGCTGACCACCTCCGCCGCGGCGGCGGACCTGCCGGCGGAGCTGGAGCGGGCCGCCCCGGAGGCGGCGGAGGATCTCACGGGCGGGGACCTCTCCGGCGGGACAGGCTTTGCCCAGGGGGTGGGGAACATTTTAGACCGGCTGGCGGACCAGGTGGGGGACGTGGTCCGGGAGCGGACCCGGGGCGCGGCGGCGGTGCTGCTGGTGGTGGTGCTGTGCGGCGTGGTGGAGGGCTTCGCCCAGGGGACCGGGGGGAAGGGGGCGGCGTTCCTGCCCATGGCGGGGGCGCTGTCCATCACCCTGGCCTCCGCCGGGAGCCTGGACTCCCTGATGGGGCTGGGCAGCCGGACCATCGGGGAGCTGGCGGACTTCTCCCAGGCGCTGCTGCCCACCCTGGCGGCGGCCACGGCGGCCAGCGGGGCCGTCACCACCGCCACGGTGCAGCAGGTGTCCACGGTGTTCTTTGTGGACCTGCTGCTGCGGCTGATCCGGCAGCTGCTGCTGCCGCTGGTGTACCTGTACATCGGATTGCTGACGGCGGCGGCCTGCCTGCCGGAAAACCGGCTGGGGGCCATCGCCGAGGCGCTGAAAAAGCTGGTGACCTGGATCCTCACCACGGCGCTGCTGGTGTTCACCATCTACCTCTCCATCGTGCGGATCATCTCCGGCTCCGCCGACAGCGCCACGGTGAAGGTGGCAAAGGCCGCCATCTCCGGCGTGGTGCCGGTGGTGGGAGGCATCATCGCCGACGCGTCGGAGACGGTGCTGGCCGGGGCCGGGATGCTGAAGAACACCATCGGCGTCTTCGGGATGCTGGCCATCCTGGCGGCCTGCGCCTATCCTTTCCTGCAGCTGGGGGTCCAGTACCTGCTGTACAAGCTGACGGCGTATCTGGCCTCCGTGGTGGGGGCGCCGGGGCTGTGCAAGCTCATCGACGGGCTGGGAGGCGCCTTCGGCCTGATTCTGGGCATGACCGGCGGCTGCGCGCTGCTGCTGCTCATCTCCGTGCTGGCCTCCGTGGGGGCGGTGATGCCATGATGGAGGCGGTGCGGGCGTGGCTGACCTCTGTGGTACTGGTGTCGGTGCTGCTGTCGGCGGCCCAGAGCCTGATCCCGCCGGGCACCGTGCGGAAGGCGGCGGGCTTCACCGGCGGGCTCATCCTGCTGCTGGTGCTGCTGCGGCCGGTGCTGGGGGCAGACCTGGAGCATCTGGAGCTTGATTTCGATCACTACCAGGCGGCGGTGGAGGAACGGCAGGAGGAGCTGGCCGACACACAGACCGAGGCCATGGCTTCTATCATAGCGGAGCAGACAGAAGCATATATATTGGACAAAGCGGGCGAGCTGGGGCTGGAGGTGACCGTCCGGGTGGAGACGCGGACGGAGGGAAACGGCATCCCGGTGCCCTGGTCCGCGGAGCTGACGGGCAGCTGGTCGCAGGCGCTGGCGTCGGCGCTGGAGACGGAACTGGGCATCCCGGCGGAGAGGCAGGTTTGGCATGAGCGGGAAGCAGAAAACTGAAGGAGTGCGAAGGATATGGGACAAGTACAAATTCGTGGCGCTGGTGGCGCTGGCGGGAGCCGTGCTGCTGCTGTGGCCCGGCGGGGACGGGAAGACGGCGGAGCGCGCCTCGCCCCAGGCGGCCGCCCTGGTGGAGGCGGAGCTCCAGCAGGAGATGGAGGACATTCTGGGCCGCATCCAGGGCGTGGGGGAGGTGCAGGTGCTGCTGACCGTGGAATCGGACGGCGAGCGGCAGCTGGCACAGGACTCGGAGCTCTCTTACAGCGGCTCCACCGCGGCGCCGGAGGACTACTCCCGTTCCTCCCAGACCGTGCTGGTGGACGACGGGAGCGCCGAGGCGCCGGTGGTGACCCGGACGGTGTATCCCACCTATCGGGGAGCCCTGGTGGTGTGCCAGGGCGGGGACCGGGCGGACGTGAAGCTGGCGGTGACGGAGGCGGTGGCGGCCCTGACCGGCCTTTCCGCAGACCGCATCACCGTGGCAAAATCGCAGTGATGATTTGGAGGAGGAGACAGCCCATGAGCGCGAGATGGAAGCGGAATACCGTGGTGGCCACGATGGTGCTGCTGGTGTGCGCAGCAGTGGCCCTGAACTGGAAGTACACCGGCGAGCAGGCGGCGGACGCCGTGGAGGAGACCGGCACCAAGATCCTGGGGGAAGCCACGCTGGTCAGCGGTGAGGAGGACGGCGGCGAGGCCGGGACGGATGAGGAGGCGGTCTACACCGGCGGGGACTACTTCGCCTCCGCCCGGCTGACCCGCCAGCAGGCCAGGGACAACGCCATCTCCCTGCTGCAGGAGGCGGCGGACCAGTCCGGGGCCGACGCGGCGGTGGCCAACGAGGCGTCGGAGGGCATCCAGGTGCTAGCGGGCTACACCATGAAGGAGGCCCAGATCGAAAACCTGGTGACCGCCAAGGGCTATACTGACTGCGTGGCCTTCATGGGGGAGGACAGCATCAGCGTGGTGGTGGACACCGGCACCGGCGAGCTGACGGCCGAGGACGTGGCCAAGATCACCGACATCGCCATGACGGAGACCGGATACCCAGCCAGCGGCATCAAGATCATGGCCTCAAATTAGCTGTTGTATTTTCCCGGGAAACATGGTAAAATAACACCCTGGAACCATTCTTCTGGGACGCGGCGGGCGACCCCCGCCTCTACCAAGGATCAAACAGTGAGGAGAGGCTTACGATGGGCGAGAGCAAAGAGTATATGACGCTGCCGGAGGAGAACGGGAGCATCAACATTTCCGAGGAAGTGATTGCCGCCATCGCCGTGGGCGCCGTCCGGGATGTGGAGGGCGTGTCCGGCATGGTGACTGCCATGGGCGGCAGCGTCACGGACCTGGTCCACAACAAGAAGAACGCCCAGAAGGGCGCCAAGGGTGTGAAGATCGACATGACCGGCGCCGCCCTGGTGCTGGACATCTATCTGACGGTGGAGTACGGCCACCCCATCCCCACGGTGGCGGAAAATGCCCAAAAGGCCGTCATCGGCGCGGTGGAGGCCATGACCGGCTGCTCTGTGGAGGCGGTCAACATCCACGTGGGCGGCGTGACGCTGGCCTGAGTCCCGGATGGGAATGAGAGAGAAAAGGACGTAGTTGAGGTTATGGTACGGAACACCGCGCGAGAGATCGCCATTCATCTGTCCTACGAGCTGAGCTTCACCGACAAGCCGGTGGAGGAGCTGCTGGACGAGCGCCTGACACCGGAGTCCTTCGCCGCCCTGGCGGAGGAGGACCCGCTGTATCAGGAGACGCCCAACGCCAAGCAGGCGGACTACATCCGCCGCCTGGTGCGGGGCGTGGCCGACCACGCTCCGGAGCTGGACGGGTATATCGCCAAATACGCCAAGGGGTGGAATTTTGCCCGGATCCCCCTGGTGGCCTCCGCCATCATGCGGGTGGCCATGTATGAGATTTTGTACATGCCGGACATCCCCCACGGCGCCTCCATCAACGAGGCGGTGGAGATCGCCAAGAAGTATGAGACGCCGGAGACGGTGAAGTTCATCAACGGCATCCTGGGCACCTTCGTGCGCCGGGAGACAGCGGAATAAGGGCAGTCCTGCGGAGCGGGACGGGGGCGTGACGCCGCCGTCCGGCTCCTCGTTTTCTGCCCGCAGGGACCAAGGAGCAAACGCGTATGGAACCACATATCTATGGTGTCACAGAGGTGAATCAGCTGGTGAAGGGCCTGCTGGACAGTGCTCCGGCTTTACAGGGCGTCGCCGTCCGGGGAGAGCTGTCCAACTACAAGATCTACCCCTCCGGCCACCACTATTTCACCCTGAAAGATCAGGAGGGGGCCCTCCGGTGCGTCATGTTCCGGGGACAGGCCTCCCGCCTCCGGTTCCGTCCGGAGAACGGCATGAAGGCCGTGGCCTCCGGCCGCATCACCGTGTTCCCCCGGGACGGGGCCTATCAGCTCTACTGCGACTCCCTGATCCCGGAGGGGGTGGGGGACCTGGCGGTGGCCTTCCAGCAGTTAAAAGAAAAGCTGTGGAAGGAGGGCCTCTTTGACCCTGCCCACAAAAAGCCCCTGCCGCCCTATCCGGAGAAAATCGCCATCGTCACCTCCGGCGCCGGGGCGGCGGTCCACGACATGATCCGCATCCTCCGCCGCCGGTATCCCATCGCCAGGGTGATCCTGCTGCCGGTGCGGGTCCAGGGGGCCGAGGCCCCGCCGGAGATCGTGGGGGCCATCCGGTACGCGGACAGGTGGAAGATCGGGGACGTCATCATCACCGGCCGGGGCGGCGGGTCCATGGAGGACCTGTGGGCCTTCAACGACGAGCGGGTGGCCCGGGCCATCTACGACTGTGAGACGCCCATCATCTCCGCCGTGGGCCACGAGCCGGACGTGACCATCGCCGACTTTGTGGCGGATGCGCGGGCGTCCACCCCCTCCAACGCGGCGGAGATCGCCGTGCCGGACCAGGTGGAGCTGCTGCGGTGGCTCCGGGGCGCAGGGGAGCGGATGGCGAGAAGCGAGACGGCGCGGCTGGAGACCGCCCGGCAGCGGCTCACCGCCCTGGCGGCCAAGCGGGTGATGACGGACGGAATGGCCTACGTCCAGGACAAGCGGCTGGACCTGGACCACTTACAGCAGCGGCTGGGGGACGTGACCGGCGCGGTGCTGGGGCGGCACCGGCAGAAATTCGCGGCCCTGGCGGCGTCGCTGGACGCCATGAGCCCCCTGGCGGTGCTGGGCCGGGGCTACGCCGTGGCCCGGGATGAGCAAGGGAAGATCTTGAAAAGCTGGCGGGAGACGGCGCCGGGCAGCCGGGTGTCCGTCACGTTGGGAGAGGGCGGCTTCACCGCCGTGGTGGACAAGCCCTATACGAAGGAGGAACAGCCATGAGCGCGAAGAAACAGACGTTCGAGCAGGAGATCGCCCGGCTGGAGGAGATCGTGGCGGCACTGGAGAAGGGGGATGCCCCCCTGGCGGACTCTCTGGCGTTGTTTGAGGAGGGGACGAAGCTGATCGCCGCCTGCTCCCAGGAGCTGGACGCGGCGGAGCAGAAGGTGGTCAAGCTGATGAAGGGCCCTGACGGCGCGCCGGTGGAGCTGCCCTTCGGGGAGGAGGAGCAGGGATGAGCGAACAGGTGTTTCAGACCCGGTATGAGACCTACCGCACGGCGGTGGAGTCGTATCTGGAGACCCTCTTTGCCGGGAGGCCGGACTGGCGGGACCTGTATGAGTCCATGCGGTACAGCCTGCTGGCGGGGGGCAAGCGCATCCGGCCGGTGCTGACCCTGGAGTTTGCCCGGCTGGCGGGCCTTGCGGACTGGAAGACGGCCCTGCCCATGGCCTGCGCCCTGGAGCTGGTCCACACCTACTCCCTGATCCACGACGACCTGCCCTGCATGGACAACGACGACCTGCGCCGGGGCAAGCCCACCAACCACAAGGTCTACGGCGAGACGCTGGCCGTGCTGGCGGGGGACGCCCTCCAGCCGGAGGCCTACCGCCTGATCCTGACGGCGCCGGGGCTGGACGAGAGCCGCCGGGCCGCCTGCGGCCGCATCCTGGCGGAGGTCTCCGGCGCGGACGGCATGGTGGCGGGCCAGGTGCTGGACACCCTCCACGCCCCGAAGACCGAGGCGGAGGTGACGGAGGTCCACCGGCTCAAGACCGGGGCCATGATCGCCGGGGCCTGCCGTCTGGGCGTGGCCGCGGCGGGCGGAAGCGGCGGGCTGATGGCCGCCGCCGAAACGTACGCCCAGGAGCTGGGGCTGGCCTTCCAGATCCGGGACGACATGCTGGACGTGTGCGGCGACGCGGCGGAGTTCGGCAAGCCCATCGGCTCCGACAAAGAGGAGGGGAAGGTCACCTTCATGGACCTGCTGGGGCTGGAGGGCTGCGGCCGGGCGGTCCGCGCCCATACGGAGGCGGCCAAGGCCGCGGTGGCGGACTGGGACACGGACGGCTTCCTAGCCGCCCTGGCGGACTCCCTGGCGGAGCGGAACAAGTGAAGAGCGGGGCCGCCGTCCGGCGGCCCCTTTTCTGTCCGGCGCCGGGGACTGTCCGCATCGGGAGGACAGCCCGGCCGGTCACAAAAAATTTACGGACGCATATACGGAATATGTTGTATATTTATTAGATTTGTGATATACTGTATGGCGCTAAGCGGCGGCGCAGTATTCTAGTCAGATCATCCGTCTCCGAAGGAGGGGCTAAAAATCCTCTGAAGGGCACACCGATGAAACCTCTGGTGCCTGCTTGATACGCCCAGTTTCGGGTGGGTGCTGGGGGGAAGCCTGGCTTTGCCTGCGCTTGCGGACTCAGGGCGCTTTCCAATGGCATGGTGATGACGACCCTGTTTCCGTGGAGACCTGTTCTTGTGCGCGGACGTACTCCCAGTGTGGTATTCCGGGCCGCGTACGAAGCAGCTGATGAACCTGCAGCGCGGTGCATCGGCCCTGCGGGGCCGTAACGCTGTGTGCAGACGTAGCCTGCCTTGCGTGAGGCGGGTGGATGGGGGAACAACAGGCGGGGCCCTCTGGCCAGAGGGCCCGTTTGATCGCCCCCTGAAACCCGGTTTGCAAAAGAGGCTAAAGGGACGGATCGACTGGGGTGGAAATCACCTAGGCTGTCCTGACCGGGCTGAAAAGGGATTGCAGTGCGGACTAAGTGGCGATCGGGTGGCATGGCTGGCGACACTGTGCCGCGGCACCGAAGGGGGAACCGCCTCCATCGGCAACGAGAGGTGTGCCGCGGGGAAATCCAACCCGTACCTAAGCCGTAAGATTTACCTTTTCCGCCGCCGCCGACTTAGCCAACTGGAATTCATTCCCAAGTGGAGGGACTTTTTTTGAGCGATACCCCAAAGCGAAAGCGCGGACGGGAGCGGGAGAGGCCGGGCCCCTACCGGTGGGCCGTGCAGGTCTTTTTTCTTGCCATCGTCCTGTCTGCGGCATTGAGCCTTGCGTCGGAAACCAGTCTCAGCGGCGCGGGTGCGGCGGCTGCCGCGCTGGTGCTGGCGGTGTTCATCGGCCTGGGCATCCTGTTCGACATCATCGGCGTGGCGGTCACGGCGGCGGACCCCAGGCCCTTTCACTCCATGGCCGCCCACAAGGAGCCCGGCGCCAAGGAGGCGCTGGTCCTGCTGCGGAACGCCGGGCGGGTGTCCAGCGTCTGCAACGACGTGGTGGGGGACATCTGCGGCATCGTCAGCGGGACCACCACCGCCGTGATCGTGGTGCGGCTCCAGACGGCCTTTGCCCTGCCGGAGAGCGTGCTGCTGAGCGTGGCGGTGACGGCCCTGGTGTCCGGCCTCACCATCGGCGGCAAGGCCCTGGGCAAGACGGTGGCCCTGAACAAAAGCACCAGCGTGGTCTACTGGGTGGGAAGGTTTCTGCACCTGTTCCACCGCTGAGAGGAGGCTGGGTCATTTGATCTTAGAGAATATCCATACCCCGGCGGACGTGAAGGCCCTGGACCGGGAACAGCTGGAGCCCCTGTGCCGGGAGCTGCGGCAGTTCCTGGTGGAGCATGTGTCCAAAACCGGCGGCCATCTGGCCTCCAACCTGGGAGCGGTGGAGCTGACGGTGGCCATCCACCGGGTCTTCGACACATCGAAGGACCGGCTGGTGTTCGACGTGGGGCACCAGTGCTACGTCCACAAGGCCCTCACCGGCCGGCAGGCGCTGTTTGACACCCTGCGGCAGTTCGGCGGCCTCTCCGGCTTCCCCAAGCCCCGGGAGAGCGAACACGACGCCTTCATCGCCGGACATGCCTCCAACTCCGTCTCCGTGGCCCTTGGGATGGCAAGAGCAAGAACTTTACAGCACTTGGATTACAGTGTTCTGGCGCTGATCGGGGACGGCGCCCTGACCGGAGGACTGGCCTATGAGGGCCTCAACAACGCCGGTGCCTCCGGCGAGCCCCTGATCGTCCTTCTCAACGACAACGGCATGTCCATCAACCCCAACGTGGGGGCGGTGGACAGCCATCTGAGCCAGATCCGCTCCAAGCCCGCCTACTACCATTTCAAGAAGTGGTACCGGGGCCTGTTCGGACAGCACCCCATGGAGAACCCGCTGTACCGGTTCAACCACAAGGTCAAGACGTCCCTGAAAAAGGCCCTGTGGCCCGGCAGCACCCTGTTTGAGGACATGGGCTTCACCTACCTGGGGCCCATCGACGGCCACGACCTGGACCGGCTGGTCCACGTGCTGGCCTGGGCCCGGGAGCTCCAGTGCCCGGTGGTGGTCCACGTGAAGACCGTGAAGGGCAGGGGCTACTCCTTCGCGGAGCAGAACCCGGACAAGTTCCACGGCGTGGGGCCATTCGATCCGGAGACGGGCCTTGTGAAGAAGAGCGGGGGAGACGACTTCTCTGCTGTGTTCGGCAGGACGCTGGCCGCCTGCGCCGCGGAGGACGGGCGCGTCTGCGCCATCACCGCCGCCATGGCGGACGGCACCGGCCTGGCCCCCTTTGCCAAAGAGTTCCCGGACCGGTTCTTCGATGTGGCCATCGCTGAGGGGCATGGCGTCGCCATGGCCGCGGGCCTGGCCAAGCAGGGGATGCTCCCGGTGTTTGCCGTGTACTCCTCGTTCCTCCAGCGGGGCTACGACATGCTGATCCATGACGTGGCCCTCCAGCGGCTCCATGTGGTGCTGGGGGTGGACCGGGCGGGTCTGGTGGGGGCCGACGGCGAGACTCACCACGGCTGCTTCGACGCGCTGTTCCTGTCGGAGATCCCCGGGTTTACGGTGCTGTGCCCCGCCAGCTTTGCGGAACTGCGGCGGATGCTGCGGCAGGCATTGTTTGAGATCGACGGGCCTGTGGCGGTCCGGTATCCCCGGGGCGGCGAGGGCGATTACCGGGAGGACCGGTCCGGTGCGCCGGTGGTCCGGCTCCGGGAGGGGGAGGACGTCACGCTCCTCACCTACGGCGTGCTGGTGAATCAGGCCCTGGCGGCGGCGGACCTGCTGGAACGGCAGGGCGTCAGGACCGAGGTGCTGAAGCTGAATCAGATCTCCCCCCTGGAGTATGAGACGCTGGCGCCCTGGCTGGCGGGGAAGAAGCTGCTGGCAGTGGCGGAGGATGCCTTCGGCGCCGGGTGCGTGGGCCAGCGGACGGCGGCCATCCTGGCCCAGCACGGCCAGGCGCCGGAGAAGCTGGTGCTCATCAACCTGGGCAAGACCTTCCTGCCGGAGGGGGCCGTGCCCCAGCTGGAGCATCAGGCAGGCATCGACGCCGCGGGCATCGCCCGGGCGGTACAGGAGGCGCGTACATGAGTGAAAAAAAACGGCTGGACGTCCTGCTGACGGAGCGGGGCCTTCAGGAGAGCCGCCAGCGGGCCCAGGCGGTCATCATGAGCGGCGAGGTCTTTGTGAACGGCCAGCGGGTGGACAAGCCCGGCACCGCCGTGGCGGAGGACGCCCAGATCGAGGTCCGGGGCGGCACGCTGGCATACGTCAGCCGGGGCGGGCTGAAGCTGGAGAAGGCCATGGCCGCCTTCCCCATCGACCTGAACGGCGCCGTCTGCGCCGACATCGGCGCCTCCACCGGCGGCTTCACCGACTGTATGCTGCAAAACGGCGCGGAGAAGGTCTACGCCGTGGACGTGGGCTACGGCCAGCTGGCCTGGAAGCTCCGCAGCGACCCCAGGGTGGTGTGCCTGGAGCGGACCAACGCCCGGTATCTCACCCACGAGCAGGTGCCGGACGAGCTGGACTTCGCCTCCGTGGACGTGAGCTTCATCTCCCTGAAGCTGATCCTGCCGCCCCTGAACGGCCTGCTGAAGGACGGCGGCCACGCCGCCTGCCTGGTGAAACCCCAGTTCGAGGCCGGGCGCGAGAAGGTGGGGAAGAAGGGTGTGGTCCGGGACCCGGCGGTCCACCTGGAGGTGCTGGAGCACTTTCTGGACCACGCCGGGGACGCGGGCTTCACAGTGCTGGGACTGACCTATTCCCCCATCCGGGGCCCGGAGGGGAACATCGAGTACCTGGGATATCTGGAAAAGGGTCCCCGGCAGGAGCGTACATTTGATTTGAAGGCCCTGGTGGACGAGTCTCACCAGACCCTGAAGGAGCACGGAGAGGGAGGCAACCCATGAAAAAGATCATCCTCTGCCCCAACCCCAACCGGGACCGGGGCATGGAGACCACCCGCAGGGCAGACGCCATTCTGCGGCAGATGGGCTTCCAGACGGTGGTGTGTCCCCCCTTCAAGGACCAGAAGGACGGGGCCTATGGGGACTACAAGACCCGGCCCCTGACGGCGGAGCTGAAAAGCGCCGACCTGCTGATTACCTTCGGCGGGGACGGCACCATCCTGCATCTCGCCAAGCTGGTGGCCCTGAACAAGATTCCGGTGCTGGGCATCAACATGGGGGGCCTGGGCTTCATCGCGGAGCTGGAGGCCGGGGAGCTGGAGGCCCTGCGGAAGCTGAAGGACTGGGACTTCCAGACGGAACAGCGGATGATGCTGGACGTGACCGTCCAGCGGGAGGGCCGCCAGATCTACACGAATCTGGGCCTGAACGACGCGGTGATCCGGGAGGGTCCCATCTCCCATGTGATCCATCTGAAGATCTCCTCCGACGGGCGGCACCTGGCGGATATCGCCGGAGACGGCGTCATCGTGGCCACGCCCACCGGGTCCACGGCCTACTCCCTGTCCGCCGGGGGGCCGGTGGTGGAGCCGGTGGCCCAGACCATGGTGGTCTGTCCCATCTGCACCCACAACATGCGCTTTTCGTCCTATGTCCTCTCGCCGGAGCACACGCTGACCATCGAGCTGGAGCGCAACGGCCGCAAGCCGGTGTATCTGTTCGTGGACGAGAGCCGGGCCTTCTCCCTGAAGGCCGACGACAAGATCCAGGTCCGCCGGTCCAAGCACACCGTGCGGCTGGTGCGGCTGTCGGAGCGGAGCTTCTGTGAGATCTTTGCACAAAAAATGCTGCCAGGAGGATTTGAAGATGAAAAATGACCGGCAGAGCATGATCCTGGAGATCATCAGCCAGGAGAATATCGAGACCCAGGAGCAGCTGCTCGTCCGTCTCCAGGAGCGGGGGATCACCAGCACCCAGGCCACCATCTCCCGGGACATCAAGCAGATGCACCTCATCAAGGAGCCGGTGGGCCATGGAGTGTACAAGTACGCCGTGTCCGGCAACCGGACCCGGCTGAACTTCGCGGAGAAGCTGCGGACCATCTTCCGGGAGAGCATCACCAGCATCGACAGCGCACAGAACATCGTGGTCATCAAGACCATGCCGGGCCTGGCCAGCGCCGCCTGCGCCGCGCTGGACGACATGGGCGTCGCCTACATGGTGGGGTCCCTGGCGGGAGACGACACGGCCTTTCTGGTGATGCGGGACACGGAGTCCGCGGCCAGCTTCTGCGAGGAGATCAAGGAGATGCTGTGAGGCATCCCCGGCGGGAGCCGGTTCCTCCCGTCCAACGGGATGCGCCCTACAAAATATGGAACAGATTCGATATTAAGGAGATCACTGGATGTTCAAAGTGCTGAAAACCGAGGGCCGCGCCCGGCGCGGCGAATTCTCCTGCGCCCACGGCGGCGTGGTCCAGACGCCGGTGTTCATGAACGTAGGCACACAGGGGGCCATCAAGGGCGGCGTCTCCGCCCATGATCTGAAGGAGGTGGGCTGCCAGATCGAGCTCAGCAACACCTACCACCTGCACCTGCGGCCGGGCGACCATATCGTCCGGCAGATGGGGGGGCTCCACAAGTTCATGGACTGGGACGGCCCCATCCTGACGGACTCCGGCGGGTTCCAGGTGTTCTCCCTGGCCTCTTTGCGGAAGATCCGGGAGGAGGGGGTCACCTTCGCCTCCCACATCGACGGGCACAGGATCTTCATGGGGCCGGAGGAGTCCATGCAGATCCAGTCCAACCTGGGCAGCGACATCGCCATGGCCTTTGACGAGTGCGTGGAGAACCCCGCGACCTACGAATACGCCAAGGCCAGCTGTGAGCGCACCGCCCGCTGGCTGGAGCGGTGCAAGGCCGAGCACGACCGCCTCAACGCCCTGCCGGACACGGTGAACCCGGGGCAGATGCTCTTCGGCATCAACCAGGGCGCCACGTTTGCGGACCTGCGGGTGTGGCACATGGACCAGATCGCCAAGATCGACTGCGACGGCTACGCCATCGGGGGGCTCGCGGTGGGGGAGCCCGCGGAGGTGATGTACGAGATCATCGACGCGGTGGAGCCCCACATGCCCAAAGACAAGCCCCGGTACCTCATGGGCGTGGGCACTCCCAGCAACATCATCGAGGGCGTGGCCCGGGGCGTGGACTTCTTCGACTGCGTGATGCCCTCCCGCAACGGCCGCCATGGCAAGCTCTTCACCTGGGAGGGCACGGTGAACATCCTCAACGAGAAGTACGCCACCGACCCCCGGCCCATCAGCGAGAGCTGCGGCTGCCCCGCCTGCCGCCACTTCTCCCGGGCGTACATCCGGCACCTGTTCAAGGCGGATGAGGTGCTGGCCCTGCGGCTGGCGGTGCTGCACAACCTGTACTTCTACAATGAGCTGGCCGCCCGCATCCGCCGGGCCCTGGACGAAGGGACGTTCGCGGATTTTCGGGCCCGTTACAGCGGAAATTTGGAAAAACGCGCATGACCCCCTTGCAAAAGCTGGTATATCTGCTATAATATTGTCATTCTGACTTTGGAACGAAAAGGAGTTTTGTTGTTATGGAAGGCGCTTCCTCCTCTATCATCATGCTGGTTGTTCTCATTGCGGTGTTCTACTTCATGCTGATCCGCCCGGAGAACAAGCGGAAGAAAAAGGCCCAGGAGATGCGGGACAGCCTGAAGAAGGGTGACACCATCACCACCATCGGCGGCATCGTGGGCAAGATCGTCATGGTCAAGCCGGACACCATCGTCATCGAGACCAGCGACGACCGGGTTCGTATGGAGCTGACCAAGTGGGCCGTCTCCACCACCGGCGTCCAGTCCTCCGGCGAGGAGAAGTCCTCCAAGGAGGAGAAGAAAGAGGACGAGGTCAAGAAGACCGAGGAGATCCCCGAGGCTCCCGCCGAGGAGACCGATGCATCCTCTGAAGAGGAAAAGAAGGACTAACCCATCATAAAACCACCCTCCCTTGTCATAAGCTCGGATAGAGCGATGACAGGGGAGGAATTTTTATGGGTAACGGGCGGAAACAGACAGCCCTGTGGCTGGTGTTCGTAGAGGGCGCGGCGCTGTCTCTGGGGATCTATCTGCTGCTGACGGTGCTGCTGTCCGCGCTGGTGGTGAAGGCGGTGCTGCCGGAGGAGGGGAGCTTTCCCGCTGTGGCGGCGTCGTGCTGTCTGGCGTCCTTCGCCGGGGCCATGCTCAGTGTCCGCCGCTCCTCCTGGGGCAGCCTGGCCAGCGCCATGGTGAGCGCCGCGGGTTTTCTGCTGGCGGTGGTGGCTGTGGCTCTGCTGTGCTGGCAGCAGATCACCTGGCTGGGCCGCGGGGGCGTGCTGCTGCTGTGCGGCGCAGGCGGGGGACTTCTGGCGGGCCTGCTGGGCGGGCGCCGGAGGAAGCGGAAGCGCCGTCCGGTCCGCAGGGGCCGCAAGGCCTGAAAAGCCGCTTGTGAATTTCACCAAAAATACAGATCTGAGCCCTGCCGCGGAGACTGCGGCCACAGTCGGGAGGTCTCCCGCGGCAGGGGAGACGGCGGCGGCAAATGTGGGGCGCCGCCGCTTTTATGTCTACAAGATACTGTCGTTTTTCGGGGCGGGGGAGGTGATCTCTCACGCCGATTTTACAAAGTTAACATAATATTGTTTACATAATATTTTGCCATAACTCACAAAAAACGGAAAATTCCCGTAAATTCCTTGCAAAATCCGGCGAATTCAACTATATTAGAACAAGCAAGGTCTTACGTCAACCGCTACATAAATCCGCCTGCCCCCGCATAGGATGCGGTGAGGTGAGGCGGATTGAACACGAGAACATTGACGAAGCGGCCCACGGTCCAGCTGCCCACGCTGCCCCGCCTGCTTCTGCTGGCGCTGTTCTTCCTGGCCGGCGTCCTTTTGGGACAGGTCCTGTCGGGCCGGGTGCCGGACACCACGGGGGACGAGCTGCGGCGGTATCTGGAGGACTACGTCCGCCTGGGGGGCGAGGGAGCGCCCACTGTCCAGACGGCTCTGTCGGCCCTGGTGATCTATTTCCGCTATCCGCTGTTTGCATTTCTGCTGGGGTTCGCCTCCATCGGGGTGGTGCTGCTGCCCTGTGTGACGGCGGCTTACGGCTTTTTTCTGTCCTTTTCCGTGTGCTGCTTCACGGCGGCCTTCGGCGTGGACGGCGTGCTGCTGGCCCTGGCGGTGTTCGGCCTGCGGTGCATGGTGACCCTGCCCTGCTATTTCCTGCTGGCGGCGGCCTCCTGGGGGACGTCCGCGGGACTGGCGGCCGTGTCCTTTGGGAGAGGACGGCGGACTGCCCCTGTGGTCTACGGCCGGGCCTGCTGGGTCCGGTTCGGCGCCTGCTGTCTGGCGCTGCTGGCGGGTGTGTGTGCGGAGCTGTTTTTGTCCCCGGTGCTGCTGCGGCTGATGCTGGAGCGCATCCTGGGGTAGAGAGAAAGAGAGAGGGAGGAGAGCACCCTTGGCAAGAGACGACATTGCGGACTTTGGGACTTATCTGGCGGAGGAGCGTCACGCCTCCCAGAACACCATCTGCTCCTATCTGCGGGACGTGACCCAGTTCTCCGCGTATTTGCGGGAGCACCAGAGCTGCACGCTGCGGCAGGCCGGCGGAGAGATGATTCAGGACTACATGAGCTGGATGCGGGGGCGGGGGAAGTCCGCCGCCTCGGTGACCCGGTTCCTGGCCTCCGTCAAGTCGTTTTACAACTTTCTGCTCTCCGCCGGCGCCGTAAAGGCCAACCCCGCCAAGAGCATCAGCGCGGACCGGGCGGAGCGGAAGTATCCGGAGATCCTCACCAGCAAAGAGGTGGAGCTGTTTCTGGAGCAGCCCCGGTGCGTGGACGCCAAGGGATACCGGGACCATGCCATGCTGGAGCTGCTGTACGCCACCGGCATCCGGGTCAGCGAGCTGATCTCCCTGGACCTGAAGGACCTGAATCTCTCCGCGGGCTTCATCCGGTGTGCCAGCCGGGGCAAGGAGCGGATCATCCCCCTGTACCACACGGCCGTGAAGGCGCTGCAGGACTATGTGCGGGATATCCGGCCCCAGCTGATCGCCGACGGCGGCGAGCAGGCCCTGTTCGTGAACATGAACGGCGAGCGCATGAGCCGCCAGGGGTTCTGGAAGATCATCAAGTACTATCAGGAGAAGGCGGGGATCGAAAAGGACATCACCCCCCACACCCTGCGCCACTCCTTTGCCGTCCACCTGCTGGAAAACGGCGCGGACCTGCGGTCCATCCAGGAGATGCTGGGTCATGCGGACATCTCCTCCACCCAGATCTACACCCATGTGGTGAAGCACCAGCTGAAGGATGTGTATCAGAAAGCCCATCCCCGGGCGTAATTCCAAGGGGAGCACCGGCGCCTCCCGCCGACGCTCCGGCGGGCAGAGCCCGCCTCTGCCGATCCCCTCGCCTTTGCACGGCAAAGACGGCCCCCGGCCGACTGCGGCCAGGGGCAGAGGCGTCCCGTCCAGGCACATGCCCTGGCCGGGACTTTTTTCTGCGCAAACGCACGGCAGACCACGGAAATGCGCAGCGGCGTTCTGCCTGCCTGTGAAAAAATTTTCCGCCGCCGCAAACAAAACCGGCTGCCTGGGACTCAAATAGGTGAAGAGAAGAGAAAGGAGGACCGCCATGGATCACGACGAATTCGCCCGCCGGGCGGAGGCTCTCCGGGCCCGGCTGTACCGGACGGCGTACCTGTACCTGGGCAGCGAGGCCGACGCCCTGGAGGCGGTGGACGAGGGCGTATACCAGGCCCTGCGGGCTTTGCGGCAGCTGCGTCAGCCGGACTTTTTTGAGACCTGGCTCACCCGGATCGTGCTGAATGCGTGCCACCGGGAGCTGCGGCGCCGGCGGCGCCTGGCCGGGGAGGAGGCTCTGCCAGAGAGCGCCGGTCCGGATGCCTATGACGCCCTGCCCCTGAAGGAGGCCGTCCGCCGCCTGCCGGAGGAATTGCGGGCGGTGGTGATCCTGCGGTACTTCGCAGGATACACCCAGGCGGAGACCGCCCGGGCATTGAACATTCCCCAGGGCACCGCGGCCACCCGCCAGCGGCGGGCATTGCAGCTGCTGCGCCTGGAACTGGGAGAGGAGGGAGACGCATGACCCGAAACGAGGAATATCAGGCCCTGCTCCAGGAGCTGGAGACCACACCGGCGGCCCTGGACGGCGCTGTGGAGCGGGCGCTGCGCCGCCGGAAACGGGACCGCCGCCTGCGGCTCTTCGGCGTCCCGGCGGGGAGCCTGGCGGCCTGCTTCGCCGCCTTTGTGCTGCTGGTGAACCTGTTCCCGCCCTTCGCGCGGGCCTGCGGCTCAGTGCCGGTGCTGCGGGAGCTGGCCCAGGCGGTGGCCTGGTCGCCCAGCCTCTCCGCCGCGGTGGAGAACGACTACGTCCAGCCCATCGGCCAGTCCCAGACGGTGAACGGCGTCACCGCCACGGTGGAGTATGTGATCGTGGACCGCAAACAGCTGAACATCTTCTACACCCTGGACTATGCCCCGGACCTGGGGCCCATGTGGGCGGACTGCCGGATCACCCCCGGCGACGGCAGCGCGGGAGACGCCGGCGGCCGGACGGAGAAGCCGGGGGAGCTGGTGGAGATCAAGCGGGACTTTGTGGACCGGGACGTGCCCGGAATCCTGGATCTGACCCTGTCGGTCTACCCGGCAGAGCAGGACGGGGGCGGGCCGCCTGCGGAGAACACCGGCGACGGCTACTTTGACCAGCCGGTCGATGACCAGCCGGCGTATCTGGCGGAGATGACGTTCCACCTGGAATTCGACCCCTATTTCACCGCCCAGGGGACGCTGCTGGAGCTGAACCGGACCTTTGCCCTGGACGGCCAGACCTTCACGCTGCAAGAGGCGGAAATCTACCCCACCCATCTGCGGCTGACCCTGACGGCAGACCCGGACAACACCGCCTGGCTGGCGGGCCTGGACCTGTACCTGGAGAACGAGCACGGCGAGCGGTTTGAAAAGAGCCTGGGCGGCATCACCGCATCCGGGGACCCGGAGGGGGAGGGCATGGGCACCTTCTGGCTGGACAGCCCCTTCTTCAGCCAGGGGGAGCACCTGACCCTCCACATCACCGGCGTCCGGTGGAAGGACAAGGACGCGCCGCCGGTGAAGCTGAATCTGGCGGAGGGCACCGCCGAAAACCTGCCGGAGGGCACCTGGTTCCAGGGCGCAAAGCGCCTGCCGGAGGGATGGATCGTGTACCTGGTGTCCCCGCTGATGGAGAACCGGACCATGGGGAGCGTGTTCTCCAGAGGGGCCTGGGACGAGGACGGGAACTATTATGAGATCTGGCAGTTCGGCTCCTCCTACGGCTACTGGGACGAGACGGCGCAGGAGCGCGTAGGGGAGGACCGGTGGTATACCGAGGACTTCCCCCTGGCGGGACTGGCGGGCGACACGGCCTATCTGGACCCCTGCTACAACCGGATGGCCGCCGTTGATGCGGCGGTTCCCATCCAATAGGCGAGGGGGAGTCAAATCCCCCGCCTTCCATGCGAACGAGAGAGCGCCCGCCGCAAGGCGGGTGCTTTTTTGCCCGCCGAACGGCGGCTGGGGTGATCCTGCCGGGGAGAAGCCCGCGCGTTTTCCCTGTTGCGCTTCCCTGGAAAATTTGTTATACTGTTACAGTATGTATACTGGAGGGAAAGCGCCATGCGGATCCTGGGCATCGACCCCGGCTACGCCACCATCGGCTTCGGCCTCATCACGGCGGAGCGGGCACAAGTGAACATGCTTACCTACGGCGCCATCACCACCCCGGCGGGGCTGCCGCTCTCCCGGCGGCTGTACCAGATCGGCACCGATATGGAGGACCTGATCGGCCAGCTGAAGCCGGATGTCATCTCCATCGAGGAGCTGTTCTTCAACACGAACCTGACCACCGGCATCGCCGTGGCCCACGCCCGCGGCGTGCTGCTGTACACGGCGGAAAAGTGCGGGATCCCGCTCCACGAGTACACCCCCTCCCAGGTGAAGATGGCGGTGGTGGGCTACGGCAAGGCAGAAAAGCGCCAGGTGATGGACATGACCCGCCGCCTGCTGCACCTGAAAGCCGTCCCCCGGCCCGACGACGCCGCGGACGCCCTGGCCCTGGCCCTGTGCCATGCCCGGAGTGCCACGTCCCGCCTGCCCCTGCAGGACAGCAGGGTCAAGGAGACCATCTGAACAGTCAGGAACCGGACCGCTCCGCCGGACGCCGGAATTCCGAACTCCCAAGAAAGTGTGATTATCCATGTTTTACTATCTGGACGGCACCGTGGCAGAGATTCTGCCCTATCTGGCGGTCATCGACTGCGGCGGCGTGGGCTACGCCTGCAAGACCACCAACACCACCCTGGCCCAGCTGAAAAAGGGCCAGCGGGGGAAGCTCTACACCTATCTGGACGTGGGGGAGAACGCCTTCGGCCTGTACGGCTTCGCCACGGCCAACGAGCTGAACAGCTTCAAGCTGCTGATCGGCGTCAGCGGCGTGGGGCCCAAGGCGGCGCTGGCCATCCTCTCCGCCGCCACGCCGGAGTCCCTGGCCATGGCCATCGTCACCGGGGACGAGAAGAGCCTGACGGCGGCGCCGGGCGTGGGCAAGAAGATCGCCCAGCGGATCATCCTGGAGCTGAAGGACAAGATGGCCCGGGAGAGCGCCGCCACGGGGCTGGACTTCTCCGGCGGAGCCGCTGTGAGCGTCCCGGCCTTTACAAATAAGGCCACAGAGGCGGCCCAAGCCCTGGCGGTGTTGGGCTACACCAGCGCCGAGGTGGCCCAGGCGCTGAAGGGCGTGGACGTGGAAACTCTGTCTCTGGAGGAGATCATCCGCCAGTGCCTGAAAAAGATGGTGAAGTGAGTATGAAGATCCTGTCCGTGATTCTGCTCCTGGCCGCGCTGGCCATGGCCTTTCTGGCCATGATATTCGGAACCCGCTTTGCGGCCCTGCTCAATAAGGGCCAGCAGCGCCACGGCCTGCCGGAAAAAGAGCGGCGGCAGCGCAACCGCAGCGGCGCGGTGTTCGCCCTGTGCCTGTGCGCGGTGTTCGGCCTGGCCTGGCTGGCGGTGCATCTGTTCCAGGCGGGCTGACCGCCCCGGCCGGAATTTTGGAGCACATTCAGAGCACATGAGGAAGTGAACCCATGAGCATCGACTTTGGAAACGACATCTATGAAGAGCCCATCGTGGCCAAGACCTTCCTGCAGGAGGACGCCCAGGAGGGGTCCCTCCGGCCCAAGACCCTGCGGGAGTATATCGGCCAGGAGAAGGCGAAGGACAACCTGGCCGTGTTCATCCAGGCCGCCCAGAAGCGGGGAGAGGCCCTGGACCACGTGCTGCTCCACGGCCCGCCCGGCCTGGGCAAGACCACGCTGGCCGGGATCATCGCCCAGGAGATGGGGGCGGGCATCCGCATCACCTCGGGCCCGGCCATCGAGAAGCCCGGGGATCTGGCGGCGCTGCTGACGAACCTCAACGAGGGGGACATCCTCTTTGTGGACGAGATCCACCGGCTGAACCGGTCCGTGGAGGAGATCCTGTACCCGGCCATGGAGGACTACGCCCTGGACATCATCGTGGGCAAGGGCCCCAGCGCCAACTCCATCCGGCTGGACCTGCCCAGGTTCACCCTGATCGGCGCCACCACCCGGGCGGGGCAGCTGTCCGCGCCCCTGCGGGACCGGTTCGGCGTGACGCTGCGGCTGGAGCTGTACACGCCGGAGGAGCTCTCTCAGATCATCACCCGGTCCGCCGCCATTTTGAACGTGGACATCGTGCCGGAGGGCGCCTATGAGATCGCCCGCCGCAGCCGGGGCACGCCCCGGATCGCCAACCGGATGCTGCGCCGGGTCCGGGACTTCGCCCAGGTGAAGGCCGACGGCGTCATCACCAAGGACGTGGCGGACCAGGCCCTGTGCGCGCTGGAGATCGACCACCTGGGGCTGGACCCCATCGACCGGCGGATGCTGGGGGCCGTCATCGAGAACTACGGCGGCGGTCCTGTGGGCCTGGAGACCCTGGCCGCCACCATCGGCGAGGAGGCCGTGACCCTGGAGGACGTGTACGAGCCATACCTGATGCAGCTGGGCTTCCTGACCCGGACGCCCCGGGGCCGGTGCGTGACGGCGAAGGCATACCAGCACCTGCATAAGCCCATCCCTGGCGGCATGACGGCGGATCCGCCGGACATGGACCAGCTGACGCTGTGAGGAGGCGGTTTTCATGAAGCGGACCCTGGCGGAGCGCGTCGCATTTCTGATGCTGTCGGCGGCGCTGGCCGTCGGAGCCTGGGCCGTCACAGGCCGGGCTGCCTGCTCCGTGACGGCGCCCTATCAGTTTCCCGTCCAGCCCGGCACGCCGGAGTGGGTGGAGCTGTCCGCCAACGCCCGTCGTGCCGCCTGCCGCCTGCCGGCGGGGCTGGCAGAGCAGATGACCTCCGAGGCCCTGCTGGAGACGGCGCTGGACTATCCGTTCAACGCCTCCATGTATGTGTCCAGCGACCTGGAGGGGATGTTCGGAAAGCGGGCGGCCCTGGCGGGCAACGACGCCCTGGCGGAGCTGGTGACCCGGCCGGACGCGGAGGAAGTGATCGCCCGCGCGCTGGCGGCGCCTGCGGAGGCAGGGGAGGACCCCCTGCGGGGCGTGTATCTGGAGACCTTCTGCGCCTGGCTGCCGGAGCTGTCCAGGATGGCGGGCGTCTGAGGCGTCACAGGGGCAGGCCCCGGCCGGTGCGCAGGCCCAGCAGAAAGGCATGGATGGCGGTGAATTCCCGGGCCTTTTCGTAATCCGCCGCCATCTCAGAGGTGAGCTCTCCCTCCAGAAGGGAGAGGGGCATCTCGTAGTCATCCGGTGGGGCAGCGTCCAGCTGGGGGCGGATGTAGTGGGCGTACAGCCATTTCATGAAGTCGGACATTGCGAATGCTCCTTTCAAAATACAATGGATGCATTGTGCTTAGCTGCAGTATAATACAACGGATACATCGTGTCAAGAGGTGACGATATGACATTGCAAGAGCGAATGCGGGAACTCCGCAAAGAGCGGAAGGAGACCCAGAGACAGGTGGCCGACGCCATCGGTGTGACGGATCGGCAGTACCAGCGGTTTGAGACCGGGGTCAATCTGCCTGGATTTGAAAATCTCGTGGGCATTGCGGACCACTTCGGCGTGTCGCTGGATTATCTAGCCGGCCGGTCGGACCGGAGGGAGATGTAGAGGCGGTTTCCCGCCGTTCAGAGGAACCCGCTCCTGCAGGGGCGTGCGGCCCGTTTTTGGAGTCAGACATTGCGAATACTCCTTTCTCACGCTTCATAAAGCGTGAGAAAAATATAACACGCTTTACAGAGCGTGTCAAGGGGGATTTATGGAATTAAACGAGCGATTGCGGGAACTCCGCAAGGAACAAGGAGAAACCCAAAAGCAAGTGGCCGCCGCCATCGGGATTGGGGAGCGGCCCTACCAATACTTGGAGTCCGGCGAGCACCGGCCCAGCCTGGACACGTTGATCGCCCTGGCGGACCATTTCGGCGTATCGCTGGATTATCTGGCTGGCCGGTCGGACCGGAGGGAGTTGTAAAGGGCCGCCGTCCGGCGGCCTCGGGAATCTTTGCTCCCGCAAGGGGCTTGTCCAGCGGGATGCACCCCCCATTTTCTTTTCGGTCTTGCCCGAAAAGAAAACGGGCCGTGCACGGTCCAAAAGAAAAGAACGCTTTTGGCCGCAACTCTGCACGGGCGTGCAAAGTTGCTGTACGGGGGTTGGCGTGAGATGGTGCCTGCGTGTTTGCGAGGACTGGCCAACGGGCGCGGCGGGGTGCGGTACAGGCTTGAACGCTGATTCCCGCGGCGTGGATGCGGAGGTCAACGGGGTGCAAGGACGCATTTGACCAGCTCCTCTTTCCGCGCGTTCCGCTTCGCTACGCGCTGCCCTGGCGGTCGTAGGGGCCGATGCCTTTATCGGCAGCTCCCGCGCGGGACAGCTAGCGGCAGCGAAAAGAGAAGCAGCTCCATGCGATGACCACCCCGACGACCTCCGCACGATCCGCCACGGGACGGCAGTTGGAGAAATCGCAGAAGAGTATAGCGTGCCCGAAGGCCGGGCCAAATCGGCGCTTGCACCGATCCGCCGCCCCCCGTCGCGCGGAGGGCCACTGCACCGGAGCGCGCCAACGCTTTTCTCTTTGGACCGTGCACGGCCCGTTTCTCTTTTGGCACGACAAAAGAGAAATGGGGGGTGCATCCGCCCAGCCATCAGCATGGCTGAATCCCCGTCCCATGGGGACGGTCACATCATAAGAAACAAACGAGGTAATATCAATGGGCAAACTATTTGGAACCGACGGCATCCGCGGCGTGGTGGGGGAGAACCTCACTGCCGACATGGCCTTCCGCGTGGGGCAGGCCGTGGGCACTGTTCTGATGGAGGACAAGGGCAGCCGCCCCACCGTGGTGATCGGCAAGGACACCCGCATCTCCTCCGACATGCTGGAGTCCGCCCTGATGGCGGGGCTCTGCTCCGTGGGCAGCGACGTGAAGCCGGTGGGCACCATTCCCACCCCGGCGGTGGCCTATCTCACCGTGCAGGAAAAGGCGGACGCGGGCATCGTGATCTCCGCCAGTCACAACCCCTATGAGCACAACGGCATCAAGGTCTTCAGCGGACAGGGCTACAAGCTCTCCGACAGCGTGGAGGCCCGGATCGAGGAGAAGATCCTCTCCCAGGAGCCCATGAAGCTCCGCACCCGGGGGGAGATCGGCCGCCGCCACCACGGTATGCGCCAGCTGAAGCGGGACTATATCGACTTCGTGGCCTCCACCATCGAGTCCGATCTGGCGGGGCTGAAAATCCTGGCGGACTGCGCCAACGGCGCTGCCAGCGCCACCGCGCCGGAGCTGTTCGGCCGCTTCAAGGCCCGGACGGACTTCATCCACCGGGACCCGGACGGGGTGAACATCAACAGCCACTGCGGCTCCACCCACCTGGAGGACCTGGCCGCCGCCGTGGTGCGGGGCGGCTATGACATCGGCGTGGCCTTTGACGGGGACGCGGACCGCTGCCTGCTGGTGGACGAGACCGGCGGCGTCATCGACGGCGACAAGGTCCTGGCGGTGTGCGCCCTGGACATGAAGCGCCGGGGAAAGCTCAACGGCAACGCCCTGGTGGCCACGGTGATGAGCAACCTGGGCCTCCACGAGTTCTGCCGGAACAACGGCATCGACCTGCTCTGCACGGATGTGGGCGACCGGAACGTGCTGGAGAAGATGCTGGAGCGGGACTACCGCATCGGCGGGGAGCAGTCCGGCCACACCATCTTCACCGATGTGGAGACCACCGGCGATGGTGAGGTGACGGCCCTCCAGTTCCTGCAGGTGCTGGCCCGGTCCGGGGAGAAAGCAAGTTCCCTTGTCAGCTGCTGCGCCGTCTACCCCCAGGTGCTGGTGAACGTGGAGGTGCCCCACAGCGGCGGCGTGAAGGAGGCCATTATGGCGTCCCCCGCGCTGGCGGAGGCCGTGAAGCGGGAGGAGGAGGCCCTCGCCGGCGCTGGCCGGGTGCTGGTGCGCCCCTCCGGCACGGAGGCCCTGATCCGGGTGATGGTGGAGGCCAAAACCACGCAGATCGCCCAGGCGGTGGCGGACCGGCTGGCAGATTTCATCAAATCGCAAAAAAAATAAAAATCTGTTTCTCGGATTTTTTTACAAATTGCTTGACATTTCACTGGATAGACAGGTATAATACGATATGTACAAATTTAGCGAGAAGACACCCCAGCCCCTGGACCAGTGCAGCGATGAAACGCTGTGCCAACTGGTTGCCGGCGGCAGCCGCGAAGCGGAGGAAGCTCTTGTGACGCGGTACAACCGGCTGGTCCGGACCTGCGCCCGCCCCTTCTTTCTGGTGGGCGGCGACAGCGAGGATCTGACCCAGGAGGGCATGGTGGGCCTCCTCAAAGCCGTTCGGGAGTATGACGCCTCCAAGGAGGCATCCTTCCGGACCTTCGCAGAAATCTGCATTCGTAACCGGCTGTATTCCGTCCTCCGCGCCGCGGCGCGGGATAAGCACATGGCTCTCAATCAGTCGGTCCCCTTGGATACACCCTTCTTTGACGCCAATTCCTACACCTCTGGTACCAGCGATCTGACTCAGCGCGATCCCGAAGCGTATCTCATCGACAGGGAACATACCGCTGCCCTCTTATCCGGTGTCCGGAAACAGTTGTCCGAGTTTGAAGCAAAGATTTTGGGGTACTATTTAGACGGTCTTTCATGCAGGGAAATTGCCGAGACGGTAGGCAAGCCCCCAAAGTCCGTGGACAACGCCGTGCAGCGCATTCGGCGCAAGGTGGCACGGCAGCTTCTTTCCGGCGATCTCAGCGGAAGCTGAACGCAATATATTTTTCTTTTCAAAGAGAGGGTAACATCATGTACGAAGACAAGACCTTAGTTTGCAAGGAGTGCGGCCAGGAGTTCGTGTTCACCGCCGGCGAGCAGGAGTTCTATGCCGAGCGCGGCTTCCAGAACGAGCCCCAGCGGTGCAAGGCCTGCCGTGACGCCCGCAAGAACGCGGCCCGCGGTCCCCGGGAGTATTTCACCGCTGTCTGCGCCGCCTGCGGCGGCGAAGCCCGCGTGCCCTTCGAGCCGAAGTCTGACCGTCCCGTGTACTGCAGCGAGTGCTTCGCCAAGATGCGGGACCAGCAGAGATAAACGAATCAATCCGTTTTGGTCTCTTGCAGAGGCGGCGCCCGGTGGGCGCCGCTTCTTCTTTTGCCGTGGGAGCCGGCCGCCGCGCCCCGCGCCGGGGAAACGGGAGGCATTCCGGAAAAATGTGCCGGTGCGGACGCCGAATCTCCACATTTCCAGGCTTTTCAAAGATTTTCTCTTGAAAAACATCGAAAACTAGAGTATAATACCCCTGCTGAATTTCAGATTAGAATTGGAGGAACCTCTGATGATCGAGATCAAGAAGGACACCATCATCGGTGACATTCTGGACGTGGCGCCTCAGACCGCGCCCATCTTCCTGTCCATCGGCATGCACTGCCTGGGCTGCCCCTCTTCCCGGGGCGAGACTGTGGAGGAGGCCTGCATGGTCCACGGCGTGGACTGCGACAAGCTGCTGGCCCTGGTGAACGAGGAAGCCAACAAGAAAGCGGAATGACCGGAACGGGACGCATACGGGAGACCGTATGCGTCCTCCTCCGACAGCCGGAACAGGAGGGCGCCATGGGAAAACATCTGGAACTGACGCCGCGCCTGCGGCAGATCGCCGCCTGGGTCCGCCAGGGTGCGCACCTCGCTGATGTTGGCACGGATCACGCCTATCTGCCCGTGTGGCTGACGCTGCAGGGCCGCGTGGCCTCTGCCATTGCCAGCGATCTGCGGCGCGGCCCCCTGGACCGGGCGCAGGAGACCGGCCGGCGCTACGGTGTGGGGGACCGGATCACCTTCCGCCTGGGCAACGGTCTGGCCGCCGTGGCGCCGGAGGAGTGCGACACCATCGTCATCGCCGGCATGGGGGGCGAGAACATCGCCCAGATTCTGGCCGGGGCACCCTGGACCGCCGACGGCCGCCACACCCTGCTGCTCCAGCCCCAGAGCCGGGCGGAGGCGCTGCGCCGCTTCCTGGCGGAGCACGGCTACGCCATAGCGCGGGAGGCGCTGGTGCGGGACCGGGGCTTTCTCTATCCCGTGATCGAGGCCGGGGCAGGGGAGATGCATCTCACGCTGGGCCGGCAGTGGGCCGGGGCGGACCTGCTCTACGACCCCCTGGGGGACCGCTACATCATCGAGAAGATCATCCAGCTCCAGGCGGCGGCGGCCGGGTCCAACCGGGCGTCGGCGCCAGAGGCCCGGGAACGGGGCGATTACGCCAGGGCCGTCATCACGGAGCTTCTGCAAATGAGGGAGGAGTGGCGCCATGCCAACTGTCCGGGAAATTGAACAGGCCCTGTTCCGACTGGCCCCGAAGGAGGGCGCCATGGACTGGGACAACGTGGGCCAGCTGCTGGGGGACCCGGAGGCGGAGGTCCGGCGGGTCCTGGTGGCCCTGGACATCACGGAGGCCGTGGCGGACGAGGCCATCGCGGAAAACTGCCAGCTGATTGTCAGCCACCATCCGGTGATGAACTGCAAATGGCTGCCGGTGCAGACCGTCCGGCAGGACACGCCCCAGGGGCACCTGCTGCTGAAAATCCTGAGGAGCGGCCTGTCCGCCATCTGTATGCACACGAACCTGGATGTGGCCCCCGGCGGCGTCAACGACGCGCTGGCCGCCGCGCTGGGGCTGGAGGACCCTGGGCCGCTGGGGGACCCGGAGGGGCTGTGCCGGATGGGAACACTGGCAAGTCCTATGCCTTTACAGGAATTTGCAAAGCACGTCTGCCGGGCGCTCCAGGCCAACGGCGTCCGCTACGCCGGGGACAGCGGCCCGGTGCGGAAGGTCGCGGTGGGCGGCGGCGCCTGCGGCGACTATGAGGATGCGGCCATCGCCGCAGGGTGCGACGTGTTCGTGACCTCGGACCTCAGCTACCACCAGTTTTTAGACGCGGCAGGGAAGGGCATCCGCCTGATCGACGCGGGCCACTTCCCCACAGAGAATCCGGTGTGCACCGTGCTGGCAGAGTACCTGCGCGGCCGGTTCCCGGGCCTCACCGTCACCAAATCCGCCTCCCACCGGGAGGTCATCCAGTATTACGTAGAAGGAGAGTAATGTACCATGTCCGGACATTCCAAATGGCATAATATCCAAAAGACCAAGGGCGCGGCCGACGCCAAGCGCTCCGCCGCCTTCACCAAGATCGCCAAGGAGATCATCGTGGCCGTGAAAGAGGGCGGCGGCTCCGGCGACCCCAACAACAACTCCCGTCTGGCCACGGTTATCGCCAAGGCCAAGGCCGTCAACATGCCCAACGACAACATCAAGCGCACCATCGACCGGGCCCTGGGCTCCGGCAGCACCGACAACTACGAGGCCGTCACCTACGAGGGCTACGGCCCCGGCGGCGTGGCCGTCATTGTGGAGGCCCTGACCGACAACCGCCAGCGCACCGCGCCGGAGGTCCGCCACGCGTTCGACAAGTGCAACGGCAACCTGGGCGCCCAGGGCTGCGTCAGCTGGTCCTTTGACAAGAAGGGCGTCATCGTCATTGACAACGAGGAGGGCGAGCTGGACGAGGACACCGTCATGATGGACGCTCTGGAGGCCGGTGCCGCCGACTTTGAGGCTGACGGTCCCGCCCTAGAGATCACCTGCGACCCCGACGCCTTCAACGATGTGGTGAAGGCCCTGGAGGGGAAGGGCTACGCCTTCGCCAGCGCGGAGATCGAGATGGTGCCACAGAACTACATCACCCTCACCGGCGAGGGAGACGTGAAGAACATGGAGAAGCTCATCGACATGCTGGAGGACAACGACGACGTGCAGAACGTCTGGCACAACTGGGATAACGACTGAGCATCGCTGGATAGAGAGAGGACGGGGAGACCCGTCCTCTTTTCGTCCTCTAGAATATTCAACAAAACTTTTCTTTTGTGCAAAAAAACGCCGGAGAGGCGGGCCTGACCGGTCCCCCTTACCATTACCATAACAATGACCATAACCATCACCATAACCCTAACTCTAGCTATTACCATAACGGGAGAATTTTACAAAATCCTCCCGGAGATTGCATAGAGCCGTGCATCAGATGGGGAGGGGACGCCTTTTCTTGAGAGGAGTGGTTTTTCGTTGGCAGAGGAACACAAGAAGAGTTTTATGCTGTATTTCGATAATTTTCCCTGTGTGGCGGCCCTGGACGCGGAGCAGCGGGGGGAACTGCTGCTTCTGTTGTACCGCTATGCCATGGCGGCGGACAAGGCTCCCACGGATCCGGAGGAGGTTTTGCGGCAGCACCCGGGCTTGAGGGAGGAGACCCGCATGGCCTACCGGTTTCTGGCGGAGACCATTCGGCGGGATACAGAGAAGTGGAAGGAAAAGCAGCGGCGCTACCAAGAGGCGGCGGCGCGGCGGCAGGGGGATGGGGCGATCTCCCGGCAGGCCCTGGAACAGGCCGCGCCCAAGGATTACAGCGACATCCGGAAGTACCTACGGGACGTCTCTACCGCTGGTCGGTTGCCAAAATCGGACCCATAGGGTAGACTGAGGGCGAGGTGATACACGTGAACAAGGAGCGGCTGGGCGATTTCATCGGCAGCGAGCGGAAAAATCTGGGCCTGACCCAGCGGGATCTGGCGGCGCGGCTGCATGTGACGGACAAGGCCGTCAGCAAGTGGGAGCGGGGACTGAGCTACCCGGATGTGACGCTGCTGGAGCCCCTGGCGGCAGCCCTGGACCTGACGGTGGAGGAGCTGATGGCCTGCCGGAGGCAGGCGGCGAAAGGAGCGGAGGAGACCATGCAGAGCTTGTTGGATATCTCCCGTGACAGCGTGCGGCAGGAGCGGCGGCGCTCCTGGCAGCGGCTGGCGGCGGTGCTGGTGCTGCTGGCCGTAACTGCAGCCGTGGTGGCGTATACGCAGATCGTGGTGACGGAGGAGGGGTATTACAGCATCGTTCTGAAAGAGACTGTGAATGGCAGGAACTGTGTCTATGTGGAGGACCGTGGACACCTGATCCGGCTGAAGTGCGGGGAGGATGTGGACTTTGATGCCCTCACGCTGCGGGACGAGCGGGGAGATACCATTTCCTATCAGATGGACTTTCAATGGAACCGGCTGACCCGCACTGGTACGGTGTCTGCCTGTGAGGACACCGGCGTCACCGTTCTGGGAGGTGTCATGGATGTCACCTATGAGGGGGATTCCGGCAGCGTGCCGCTTCTCTTCGGCGATACCAGCGTCCAGTATCTCCGGGACGGGTATTACCCGGACCCCTACGCAGAGTCCGAAAATCTGGTGTTTTTATGTGACGTCCGGTTTTGGCCCTATCATCCGGAGGAGCCGGACCCCACCGGCATCAACACCCGGGCAATCCTGGAAGTGGAGGACTGCATCAACGCCGAGGCGCTGGACGTGGATGGGGACGGAGCGCTGGAGGTGGCCGTCCGCACCCGCTGGCCGGAGAAGCCGTACACCGTCTACGACTATGTGGATGGAGAGATTGTGGAGTCATGGCCGGACACCCTGCCGGAGGAGATTTTGGAACAGATGTGGGCCCCGTGGGAAGGGCTATGAGAGGTGCTGCCTATGGAATCTCCTGCGCCCCCCTCTGAGAGCGGCGGGTGGGGTCTCCTTCCACCCGGAGACAGGGAGCCAGCATCTGGCCTTTCACAGCCGGGAGCGGGTCCTCCGCTGCATCGACCAGTACACCGCGCGGCAGTACCGGCATCAATCGGTACAAAAAGAGGCCCTGGCTTTCGCCAGGACCTCTTCTTGTACGAGCAAGACTGTAAGCCGGGTTCTGTATCAAACAGTCATCTATCTCGACGTACCGTCGCCGGTACGCTCCAGCCACCCCGGGAGCGGCCGGGCCAGCCTTGGGGGTCGGACCCCCTGCTCCCATACCGGTGTTGCTCCGGATAGAGTTTACAGCATCGGACAGTCTCCAGCCGATGGGTGAGCTCTTACCTCGCCTTTCCACCCTTACCGACAGAGCTACTCTCTGTCGGTAAGGGTGGCTTGCCGCTCCCCGCGGGAGCGGCCGCTGCGGCGGGCTGATTGCAATTAGGAAGAGGGACCCTTCGCCCCTCTTCACACAACACCCCTGCGCCGTTCCGCGCGGAAGCGATTGCGCTGTTCGGGGAAGTTTCCCTCGCCCCGCTCCGCGGGGCATCGCGTTCAGCCGTCGCTGGTTCCCTGACCGATACAGAGTAACTCTGTCGGCGGTATATCTCTGTTGCACTTTTCCTGAAGTCGCCTTCGGCGGGCGTTACCCGTTATCCTTGCCCTGTGGAGCCCGGACTTTCCTCACGACCGGCCTTTCGGCCTGGCCGCGCGACTGTCTGTCTTACTCGCCTGTCTATTTTAGCGGAATCCGACGGGATTGTCAACGCCTGGCCGCAATGCGGCCTCCACATCGGCGGAAGTCGCCAGGGCCTTCCGCTGAAAATACCGGATGGCCCGCAGAGCGCAGTTAGGTCCCGGCTTCATGGCCCCGCAGCCCCGGGAGAAAAAGTCTGGGAAGGAGAGGGGCGTGGTTGTATTTTTTTCCGATCTGCGGTATAATTTCCTTGTCTGTCAATCTCTGCCGCCCAGCGCGGCGTTAGGAGCGTACCCATGAAGTTTGAGGAATATCTGGACTCTCTGCGGAACAAGTCCGTGGCCGTCATCGGCATCGGCGTCAGCAACCGGCCCCTGATCCGGCTGCTGCTGGAGCGGGGCATTCCCGTCACCGCCTGCGACAAAAAATCCCGGGAGGCCCTGGGGCCCCTGGGGGACGAGCTGGAGCAGCACGGCTGCCGCCTGCAGCTGGGGGAGGACTACCTGAAGGACCTGACGGCGGACGTGATCTTCCGCACCCCCGGCCTGCGGCCCGACGTGCCGGAGCTGGCGGCGGCGGTGGCGCGGGGCAGCGCCCTCACCAGCGAGATGGAGGTCTTTTTTCAGGTCTGCCCCTGCGAGATGATCGCCGTCACCGGGTCCGACGGCAAGACCACGACCACCACGATCATCGCAAAGCTCCTGGAGGCCGCCGGGCGCACCGTCCACCTGGGGGGCAACATCGGCCGCCCGCTGCTGTGCGACACGCCGGACATCGCGCCAACGGATCTGGCGGTGCTGGAGCTCAGCTCCTTCCAGCTGATGACCATGGACCGGAGCCCCCGCATCGCCGTTATGACCAACCTGTCTCCCAACCACCTGGACGTCCACAAGAGCTACGGGGAGTATATCGCTGCCAAGGAAAATATCTTTACACACCAGACAGTCCGGGATATTGCCGTCTTTAATGCCGACAACGAGACCACGGTCCGCTGCGCCGAAAAGGCCCCGGGCCGGGTGCGGTGGTTCTCCCGCCGGAAGGAGGTGGCGGACGGCGTGTTCCTCCGGGGCACCTCCATTGTCTGCCGGGGGCCGCAGGGCGAGCGGGTGGTGCTGGACACCGCCGACATCAAGCTCCCCGGCGTCCACAACATCGAGAACTACATGGCCGCCGTCGCCGCCGTGGACGGGATGGTCCCAGACGAGGCCATCCGGGCCTTCGCCCGCACCTTCGGCGGCGTGGAGCACCGGATCGAGCTGGTCCGGGAGCTGGACGGCGTCCGGTGGTACAACGACTCCATCGCCTCCAGCCCCAGCCGCACCATCGCCGGGCTCCGGTCCTTTCCGGAAAAGGTCCTTTTGATCGCCGGGGGCAAGGACAAGGGCATCTCCTATGACGCCATCGGTCCGGAGATCAACGAGCATGTGAAGGCCCTGATCCTCTGCGGCGCAACCGCCGGGGTGATCCGGGCCGCCGTGGAGAAGGCCGCCAACTTCACCGGCCTGCCCATCACGGAGGTGGACAGCTACCAGTCCGCCGTGGCGCTGGCCCGTGAGACGGCGCGGCCGGGGGATGTGGTGCTGCTGTCCCCGGCCAGCACCTCCTTTGACCGGTTCGCCAACTTCATGGAGCGGGGCCGGGTCTTCAAGGATCTGGTGAACGCTCTGAAATAAGGCCAGGCCGCCCCCGCATACAATGGCGGGAAGGGGGCGTGATGGCCATGATCTGGCGCGGATTTTACTTCTACCGCCGGCGGATGGACCGCCGGCGGGTGCTGCGGGCCCTGGCGTTTCTGCTGATGGCTCTGGCGCTGACGGTGCTCTTCATCGCCGCCACCCAGATGCGGCCTCTGCTGGAGAGCATGGCCACCACCCGGGTGTCCAACACCGTTACCCGCATCGTCAGCGAGGCCGTGTATGAGGCCATCGAGAAGGGCGAGCTGCAGTACGACGGCCTGGTGTCCTTTGAGAAGGACACGGAGGGCCACATCACCGCTGTGCAGAGCAACATGGCGGCCTTCAACCACCTGCAGGCGGAGATTCTGGACACGGTCCTGACCCGCATCAGCCAGGTGCCCACCGGGGACCTGTCCATCCCCATCGGCAGCCTGACGGGTTCGACGCTGCTGGCGGGACGGGGGCCCCGCATCACCGTGCGGATGGAGTCCGTGGGGTCGTCGGAGGCGAACTTCCGCAACGCCTTCACCTCCGCCGGCATCAACCAGACCAAGCATCAGATCATCCTGACGGTGGATGTCTCCGTCAGCGTTCTGCTGCCGGGGTTCCGCACCGCCACCAAGGTGTCCAATTCCTTCATCGTGGCGGAGACGGTGATCGTGGGCACGGTGCCGGACACCTACACTTATTTCTCCACAGATCCGGATACGTACGAGGAGGATCTGAAAGACTACATTCTGAACAACAGCTGAGAAGGGAGCACACCCTATGGACTACCGCGAGGAAATGAAGCAGCTGCGGGACTTTTTGAACCAGCAGAGCTATCTGTACTATGTTCTGGACGCGCCGGTGATCCCGGACTACGAGTACGACCGGCTGAACCGGCGCCTGGAGGAGCTGGAGGCGGAGCACCCGGAGGAGATCACCCCGGACTCCCCCACCCAGCGGGTGGGCGACAAGATCCTGGAGGGCTTTGAGACCTACGAGCACCCGGTACCCCTGGAGAGCCTCCAGGACGTGTTCAACGCAGAGGAGGTCTCGGAGTTCCTGGATCGGATGCGGGAGGCCCTGGGGGACGGCGCCGCCTACTCCGTGGAGCCCAAGGTGGACGGCCTGTCCGTGGCCCTGGAGTATCGGGACGGCGTGTTCGTCCGGGGCGCCACCCGGGGCGACGGCCGGGTGGGGGAGGACGTGACGGAGAACCTCAAGACCATCCGCGCCATCCCCATGCAGCTGCCGGAGAAGCTGCCCCGGCTCATCGTCCGGGGCGAGGTCTATATGTCCCGGGCGGTGTTCGCGGAGATCAATGCCCGCCGGGAGCTGGAGGGCAAGCCCCTCATGGCCAATCCCCGGAACGCCGCCGCCGGGTCCCTGCGGCAGCTGGACCCCAAGATCTGCGCGGAGCGGAAGTTGGATATCCAGGTGTTCAACCTCCAGCTGGCGGAGGGCAAGACCTTCCAGAACCACTCGGAGACCCTGGACTACATGGCCTCCCAGCACTTCAAGGTGATCCCCCACAAGACCCTCTCCGACCCGGCGGAGATTCAGGCGGAGATCGACCGGATCAACGAGGAGCGGATGGACTACCCCTTCGACATCGACGGGGCGGTCATCAAGAGCGACCACCTGGCGGACCGGGAGCGGCTGGGCTCCACCGCCAAGTTCCCCAAGTGGGCGGTGGCCTTCAAGTACCCGCCGGAGAAGAAGTTCTCCGTGGTCCAGGACATCGTGGTGCAGGTGGGCCGCACCGGCGTGCTGACGCCCAAGGCGGTGCTGTCCCCGGTGCGGCTGGCGGGCACCACCGTCACCAACGCCACCCTCCACAACCAGGACTTCATCACCGAGAAGGACATCCGCGTGGGGGACACTGTGCTGGTGCAGAAGGCGGGGGAGATCATCCCGGAGATTTTGAGCGTGGACTTCGACAAACGCCCGGAGGGCACGGTGCCCTACACGCTGCCGGACGCCTGCCCGGTGTGCGGCGCCCCGGTGGTCCGGGACGAGGACGGCGCGGCCCTGCGCTGCACCGGCGCGGAGTGCCCGGCCCAGCTGCTGCGGAACCTCACCCACTTCGCCAGCCGGGACGCCATGGACATCGACGGCTGCGGTCCGGCGGTGATCCAGCAGCTGATCGACTCCGGGCTGATCTCCAACGCCGCGGACCTGTACAGCCTCCACGCCGCGGACGTGGCCAAGCTGGACCGGATGGGGGAGAAGTCCGCGGAGAACCTGATCCGGGCCATTGAGAACTCCAAGGCCAACGACCTGAGCCGCCTGCTGTACGGCCTGGGCATCCGGCAGGTGGGGGAGAAGGCCGCCAAGACCATCGCCGCCCACTTCGGCTCCATGGACGCGCTGATGGCCGCCACAGAGGAGGCGCTGACGGAGATTCCCGACGTGGGCGGCATCACCGCCCGGTGCATCGCGGACTACTTCCGGGGCGACCAGGCGAAGGACCTGATCCGCCGCCTGAAAGAGACGGGGGTGAATATGGAGAGCACCGCCCAGCCCACCGGGGACCTGCTGGCGGGATTGACCTTCGTCCTGACCGGCGAGCTGGAGTCCGCCTCCCGCAAGGAGGCCGGGGAGAAGCTGGAGGCTTTGGGGGCCAAGGTGTCCGGGTCCGTGTCCAAAAAGACCGGCGCCGTGGTGGCCGGAGAGGCCGCGGGCAGCAAGCTCCGCAAGGCCCAGGAGCTGGGGGTGCCGGTTCTCAGCGAGGAGCAGTACCGGGTGCTGGTGGACGAGGTCCCCGGCGACAAGGCGGAAATCCTGGCCCTGCTGGGCCGGGACGAGGCGGCAAAAGAAGCGGAATAAACAGGGAAGCGGGGGCTCACGCCCCCGCTCTTTCGGCTTGTGTGCAGGCTGCGCTGCGATGCGTGCCCGGCGGGCGTACTGTCAGCAGGGGTCATCGATCTGGATCATGAATTTTGTGACGTATTCCTCCGGGCTGGAGATCGCAAATTCGTTCAATCCAAGCTCGTAGGCAAAGCCCGTCAGTGTCAGATGCTGCCGGCGGGCATAGTCGATCATTTTTTGGTACATGGCGGGCGCCTTGTCCCAAGGTCCCTTCTGATAGCCGCAAAGATACCGCCCCGCCGGCCTGACGAACGTATGCGGACCGGATGCGCTGCCGGACGAATAGGTAAACAGCCCGTCGTATGTTTCAAAGGACCCGGCGGTGACTTTGTCCAGGGAGAGGAAGCTCCCGATTCCCATGCGTATCTGCTCAATGCCCCATTGACTTTTCAAATCGGTAAAAAGCCGGGATAAATCGTCTCCGGAAAAATCATACGGCAAAACAGAAATTTTGACCGCGCCGCACGCCTCGACCCTGATTTCCTCATCCGGCAGGCCCTCGCAAAGACGCACCTGCGCTTTTTTGGTCTTCAGTATGTTCCGCGCGCGCTTCAGCCTTCGTATCTCCAGATCGATTTCCGCCTCTTTCCGATCTGCGATCTGCAAAAACTTTTCCGGAGCAGGATGCTTACAGTAGTCCGCAATTTCCGCGATGCTCATATTCAACTCTTTCAGCATACGGATATACTCAAAAACAATGCTCTGTGATGCGTCGTAATAGCGGTAACCGTTTTCCCCCTTTTGGCAGGGGGAAAACAGGCCGATGTCGTCATAATAATGCAGCGTTCTCCGATTGACACCGTGCAGTTCCGCAAACTGGGCGGTGGTCATTTTTACAGTGTTTTGCCTCATCACAAAATAGCTCCTTTTCCGGTATTGACATTACAGCTGCTGTAAGGACTATTATACGGGGTATCCGAGACCAATACCAGGGGGAATATCATGGAGATGCAAATCAGAGAATATCAGAAACAGGACTTTCAGCCCTTAAAGGAAATCATCCGAAGCACGTGGCACTATGATGAGTTCAGCAGTCCCGAAACGGCTTCCAGGCTGGCGGAGGTTTTTCTGCGCAGCTGCCTGACAAATTACACCTTTTCACAGGTGGCCGTACTTGACGGAACTGCGGCAGGGATCATTTTGGTAAAGAACAACAAGGATCACAGATGCGCCCTCTCTGCCAGATTTCAGCAAATCCTGTCCATTGTGAAGCTGTATGCGTCCAAAGAGGGAAGGGCAGTCTCTCAAATCTTCCAAAACGTCAATGAGATCGATGAGCAATTGCTGCGCGGCTGCAAAAAGACCTATCCGGCGGAATTGGCTCTGTTTGCTGTCCGTTCATCCTGTCAGGGAAAGGGCATCGGCAAAAAGCTGTTTCATTCCGCGCTTGCCTATTTGAAACAGCAGGGATTGGATGAATTCTACCTGTTTACAGATACCAGCTGCAACTACGGCTTTTATGAACACCAGGGCATGTGCCGCCGCGGCCAGAGAGAGCATCTTTTCCAGATAAACGGGCAGACCGTAAGCATGAATTTCTTTCTTTATGACCGCGCAACGGTATTTCATGACGCTGCGGGCTGCAATTTTTGAAATTGTATTAACTGCATAAAAAATAATTGTTTTTTTGTGCAGTTCATCAATATTCTGGAGCGAGTCACTCCGAAACATTATCCAGTTCGGCCATAGACACCGGCGGCTCTGCGTGGTATCTTTGTTAAGCACCAGCCGGGAAGGCTGGGAGTCTGATACAGAAAGGATGTGTTTCCCATGCGACTGCGTTCCGAAGCGGACGTGCAGGAGTTCCTGGACGCCGTCAGCCAGTGCGGCGGCGACGTGTACCTGAAGAGCCCGGAGGGAGACATTTTTAATTTGAAATCCTCCATGTCCCGGTATATCGCCATCGGCCGCCTCATCGAGGAGCAGGGCGATACCCTGGAGCTCTTTGCCGACCGGAAGGAAGACCAGGCCCGGCTCATGCCCCTGGTGGAAGACCTGATGAAGAACGGGGACTGAGTCCCCGCAAAAAGCGCCCGCCCCGATCTCCCGGGGCGGGCGCTTTCCATTCAGTGGGTCACTTGTCAAAGGACGGGTTCACAAAGTAGAGATTCTTCTCGTTCATCTTGTCCTTGGCCAGCCGCAGTCCCTCGCCGAAGCGCTGGAAGTGGACGATCTCCCGGGCCCGGAGGAACTTGATGACGTCGTTGACGTCCGGATCGTCGGAGAGGCGCAGGATGTTGTCGTAGGTGACACGGGCCTTCTGCTCGGCGGCCAGATCCTCCGTCAGGTCGGCGATCAGGTCGCCCTTCACCGCCATGCTGGCGGCGCTGTAAGGGAAGCCGGAGGCGGCGGTGGGGTACACGCCGGCGGTCCGGTCCACAAAATACGTGTCAAAGCCCGCGGTCCGGATCTGCTCCTCGGTGAGGTCCCTGGTCAGCTGGTGGACGATGGCGCCGATCATCTCCAAATGGCCCAGCTCCTCAGTGCCGATGTCGGTCAGCAGGCCCTTCAGCTCCGCATAGGGCATGGAGTACCGCTGACTCAGGTAGCGCAGGGACGCGCCCAGCTCACCGTCGGGCCCGCCGTACTGGGAGATGATGACGGAGGCCAGCTTGGGATTGGTGTTCTTGATCTTCACCGGGTACTGGAGCTTCTTCTCATAAATGAACATCAGTCATTGCCTCCTTCCTCCCAGGGCCACGGGTCCTTCAGCCAGGCGAAGCCGTCCTCCGGCGTCAGGTCCGTCTGCAGCAGGGGGCCGTACATCTTCTGGTACTTCTCACGGCCCTCTTTCGCCAGCTTGATATAGGACCAGTACAGCTGCAGCGCCTCCTGATCCTGGGCGTGGGTGGTGAGATACAGGCCCAGCTCGTCAATGGCAAAGTCCAGGGCCATCAGCTCCACCAGGGCGGTGTTGGCCATTTTCGTCTTGGCCTGGATGGCCGCCTTGAAAGGCAGGTCAAGCCCCGGGAACAGGGTGCCGGTTTGCAGGGCCTCCATCCGGCTGTACCGGACAGGGTTCTCCTCCTGCATGGCTACAAAGGGAAACACCATGGGTGCACAGGTGCCGGGCAGAGTGCCCTGGTTCGGCTGGCAGGAGCCGGACGGCGGCATGGAAGGCACGGACGGCGTGGGCGGCGTATTGGTGTTGGGTTTCTCCATCTGCATGGATGCCTCCTTCTGGGGTAGGGTGCGCATGGGAACCATGCGCCCATGCCATCCTATGCGGAGATGGTCCGGGAGGAGCCTGCCCTTGATTTCCGCCGTCCGAGCCGCTATAATCGGGAATATGGGATAAGCAGGCGGGAATAGGCTTTCCCCAGGGGGTGCCGCCTGTGATTATTCTGATCCGAAAGCGCCATGTGGCGTATGTTGTGCTGCTGTGTTGTTTTGTCGCCGGGCTCTCCGCCGTGCTGTGGCATGGGAACGCCGCCTTCACGGCGGCGTTCGCCCCGGGGGAGGAGGGCGCGTCTCCCGTTGTGGTGGTGGACGCCGGCCACGGCGGGGAGGACGGCGGCGCTGTGGCCGCCGACGGCACGGTGGAGAGCGGCCTGAACCTCGCCATCGCCCGGCGGGTCCGGGACCTGCTGACCTTTGCGGGGGTGCCCACCACCGTCACCCGGGAGGGGGACGCCGCCATTTACGACCCCGGCAGCGCCACTCTGCGGGAGAAGAAGGTCTCCGACCTCCACAACCGGGTGGCTCTGGTGAATGAGCTGCCCGGCGCGGTGCTGTTGAGCATCCACCAGAACAGCCTGCCGTCGTCGCCCTCCACCCGGGGGGCCCAGGTGTTCTGGAACCGCCAGGAGGGGGCGGAGGAACTGGCGTCGTCCATTCAGGAGGCCCTGAACGGCGCCGTCAACGCCGGACATGAGAAGAAGGCCGCCCAGGTGCCGTCCTCGGTGTACCTGATGAAGGAGATCACCGCCCCCGGCGTGCTGGTGGAGTGCGGATTTCTCTCCAACGCCGCGGAGACGGAACAGCTGAAGGACCCGGCCTACCAGACAAAGCTGGCGGCGGCCATCGCGGCGGGCGTGCTGAATTCAGATAAGCGTTGAAAGAGAAAAGATCAGACAGTTTGTTCCTTTCTCTTTCCATGGGAGGTTGCAATGAAGCCAAAGACTCTGTTCTACTGCACGGAGTGCGGCAATGAGACGCCCAAGTGGGCGGGGAAGTGCCCGGCCTGCGGGGCGTGGAATACCATCGTGGAGCAGCCCCAGGCCGCCCGGGCGGCAGGGAAGGGGGCCTCCCGCCCGGCAGGAGGGGGGGCCGTCCGCAGGGCCCGGCCGGTGACGGAGCTGGAGGCGGATGCGGAAATCCGGTTCTCCACTGGCATGGGAGAGCTGGACCGGGTCCTGGGCGGCGGTGCCGTCAAGGGCTCGCTGGTGCTGGTGGGCGGCGCGCCGGGAATCGGCAAGTCCACGCTGATGCTTCAGATCTGCGAGAGCCTCTGCCGGGAGAATAAGGTCCTGTATGTATCCGGCGAGGAGTCGGAGCACCAGCTGAAGCTCCGGGCCAAGCGGCTGGACGTGCAGAGCGAACGGCTGTTCGTGATCTCCGAGACCAGCCTGGGGGACCTGCTGGAGTCCGTGGCGGCGGAGGCGCCGGACGTGCTGATCGTGGACTCCATCCAGACCCTGTACAATGACGCGCTGGAGTCCCCGGCGGGCAGTGTCAGCCAGGTGAAGGACTGCACCATGGCCCTGATGCAGCTGGCCAAAGGGCAGGGGATCACGGTGTTCGTCATCGGCCATGTGAACAAGGAGGGGTCCATCGCCGGCCCCAAGGTTCTGGAGCACATGGTGGACTGCGTGCTGTACTTTGAGGGGGACCAGCACACCGCCTACCGCATCCTGCGGGCGGCCAAGAACCGCTTCGGCGCCACCAATGAGATCGGCGTCTTCGAGATGCGGGACAGCGGCCTCGTGGAGGTGGAGAACCCGTCAGAGATGCTGCTGTCCGGTCGGCCGGAGGACGCCCCCGGGACCTGCGTCACCTGTGTGATGGAGGGGGCAAGGCCGGTGCTGGCGGAGATTCAGGCGCTGGCGGTGTCGTCTCCGGCGGGCAACCCCCGCCGCACCAGCAACGGCTTTGACTACAACCGCTTCGCCATGCTGCTGGCGGTGCTGGAGAAGCGGGGCGGCCTGAAGGTCTCCGCCTGCGACGCGTACCTGAACATCATCGGCGGCTTGAGCCTGGACGAGCCCGCCGCGGATCTGGCGGCGGTGATCGCCCTGGCCTCCAGCTATCTGGACCGGCCGGTGCCGGCGGATTTGGTGGCCATCGGGGAGGTGGGCCTCACCGGAGAGCTGCGGTCCGTCAGCCAGCTGGGCCAGCGGGTCAGCGAGGTCCGGCGGCTGGGCTTTACCCAGTGCCTGATTCCGTCCCGCCGGACCGGGGAGCTGGCCGCGCCTGCGGGGCTTCGTCTGATCCCGGTGCGGAATATCGGTGAGGCGATCCGAGCCGCCCTTCGTCCGTCGGAATGAAGTGGACGCAGGCGCCGCCCAGGGCGGGGAGGCCCGCCGCGGCGGCGCTGTCCAGCGTGCAGACGCCGTCCTGCTGATACACACATTGGCTGGTACAGGGAATCAAACTCATACACATCATCCCATCTCCATGGATTTGGGACTAGCTTTGCCGAAAGCGGCGGTTTTTATGTCCGGTCCGGAGATGCGCCGCGCATTCCGGCGTGTGCCGCCGGCGCTGCGGCTGCGGTCCGGCCGGGAAATTTTCAAAAGACCTGTCAGGGAAGGAGGTTTTGCGGGGAGACAGAAAATTGAACAAAATAAAAATTTTGTTCAATTTAGGGGAGAGCCAAACCGCTCCGGGGCCCGTTTCAGGCCCCCGGCACGACCTAACCCCCCAGCAGCCGCTCCGGCGGCTGCGCGGAGTATCTGCCCGCAAGTTGACATCGTTATGGCTGATTACCGCACCGAAGCGCCGCAGATTCTGCGGGACTTTCTCTCGTACCACGAGACCATCAAAGCCCACTCCAAGCGGACCGTGGACGAATACTTTCTGGATCTGCGGAATTTCTTCCGCTATCTCAAGCAGACCCGGGACCCGTCCCTGTGTGACCGGTCTCTGGATGAGATCGACATTACGGACGTGGATCTGGCCTTCGTGGCCTCCGTGACCCTGACGGACATTTACGGCTACATGACGTACCTCAGCCGGGACCGGGTCCAGCACCAGAACAGCCGGAATTCTGGCTACGGCCTGAACGCCGCGTCCCGGGCCCGGAAGATCGCCACGATCCGGTCGTTTTACAACTACCTCACCAATAAGATGCACTTACTTCGTGAAAATCCTGTCAAAGATATGGATTCTCCGAAATTGAAGAAAACCCTGCCTAAATACCTGACCTTGGACGAGAGCATCCAGCTCTTGGACTCCGTGGACGGCAAAAATCAGGAGCGGGATTACTGTATCCTGACGTTGTTCCTCAACTGCGGGCTGCGGATCAGCGAACTGGTGGGTCTGAACCTCTCCGACATCCAGGAGGATGCCCTGCGGGTTCTTGGCAAGGGCAACAAGGTCCGGATCATCTACCTGAACGACGCCTGCCAGGACGCCATCGCCAAATATCTGGCAGTGCGGCGGCCCATCACCGGCCGGGACGCAAACGCCCTCTTCCTCTCCTCTCAGAACGAGCGGATCAGCCGCTCCACGGTCCACGCCATGGTGAAAAAGCGGCTGGGTCAGGCGGGCATCGACCCGGCGGAGTACAGCTCCCACAAGCTGCGGCACACCGCCGCCACGCTGATGCTGCAGAACGGCGTGGACGTCCGGGCCGTCCAGGAGGTGCTGGGCCACGACCATTTGAACACCACGGAAATCTACACCCACATCGACAACGAATCCCTGCGGATAGCTGCAAAGGCAAATCCCTTGTCACACGTGAAAAAATCAAGGAAAAAGCAAAAGGAAACCGGCTGAGAGGCGCTCCCTCCCAGCCGGTTTTCCCTGTTCATTTTGCGCAAACGATTGCCTAAGGCCGGATGGTGCCCAGTACGTGCAGAAACCGGATGTCCTGGAACGTGTAGGTGGACAGGGGCCGGTTGTCGGCGTCGTAGCTGTGGGCGGCGATCAGTACCGTCTCCAGGGTGATGGGCGCCGTCACCCGCACCACCACCGGCGTATGCTGGAACTCCTGGCCGTTGAAGCTCAGCTGCACCAGGTCCCCGGGCTGCAGGTCCTCCAGGGCGCAGGGCTGGGCCACCGGCCCTACGGAGGGCGCCTGCCTGGTCATGAAATTCCAGAAATAGGGCACCCCGGTCCAGGAGGGGGACTTCTGGTTGGCGTCGATGTAGTACCAGCCGAAATCCGGGGTGAAGTTCATCACACCGCTGCCGGCGAACACACACTGAGACGCGAAGTTGGTGCAGTCTCCCCCCACGTTCTCGTAGTCGTAAAAGGCCGGGTTCCGGCCATAGGCCCACTGGTGGGCATACAGCACGGCGGCACTGCGGTCGTAGTCTGCAAAAAAGCGCATGGGCTCCCCTCCTCTTCCCGCCATTGTATGCGAAAGAGGGACGTTTGGTCAGTTGGGAGTTCGGAATTCATGTGTTCTGCTGCAGGCGGAACAATTGGAATGGGTCCGGCAAAGCCGGACCCAGAAATTGCTCATTCCGCATGATTCCTCATTCCTAATTCGCTCCGATAGCGCTCCGCCTGGTCCAGCAGCTCTCCGGCGCTTGCCAGCAGGGCCTCTGTCACGCGGCTGCCGCCGGTGATCCGGGCCAGCTCCGCCTTCCGCTGCTCCCGGTCCAGCAGCACCACACGGGTATAGGTGCGGCCGTCTCGCTCCCCCTTCTCCACGGAGAAGTGGGTGTCCGCCATGGCGGCCAGCTGCGGGAGGTGGGTCACGCACAGCACCTGCTTGCGGCGGCTGACCTGGGCCAGCTTCTCCGCCACCTTCTGGGCCGCACGGCCGGAGACGCCGGTGTCCACCTCGTCGAACACCAGCGTGCCGATGGACTCCTGCTCCGCCAGCACATTTTTCAGAGCCAGCATGATCCGGGCCAGCTCACCGCCGGAGGCGATCCGGGCGATGGGCTTCAAGTCCTCCCCGGTGTTGGCAGACATCAGAAACCGGACGGCGTCACAGCCGTCGGGGCCCGGCTCCTTCTCCCCGAAGTCGATGGCGAACCGGACCTTGTGCATGTCCAGGTCCCGGAGCTCGGACTGGATGCGCTGCTCCAGGACGGCGGCGGCCTCTTTCCGGGCGGCGGTCAGCTCCACCCCCGCTGCCAGGACGGCCTTCCGGGCCTTCTCCAGCTGCTGTTCCAGCCGGGCCAGGGTGTCGTCCGCCGTCTCCATATCGTCCAGCTCCCGGCGGCACTTGTCCAGGTAGGCCAGCATCTCCTCCACCGTGGCGCCGTACTTCTTTTTCAGCCGGTACAGCAGGTCAGACCGGCTCTCCACCGCGTCCAGCTCCGCCGGGGAGAAGTCGAACGCCTCCCGCTTGTCCCGAATGATCTCGGCAAGGTCATAGGCTTCACACCGCAGCTGTTCCAGGCGCTGGTACAGCTCCCCCATGTCTCCGGAGAGCGTGCGGACACCGGCAAGGGCCTCCTCCGCGTCCCGGAGGGCGGAGACGGCGCCGCCTCCCTCCTCCCCACCGTTCAGGCAGTAGTCCGCCCCCGACAGGGCGGAGAGGTACTTCTCCCCGTTCCGCAGCAGGTCCCGCCGCTCTGTGAGGCTCTCCTCCTCGCCGGGCACCAGCTGGGCCCGCTCCAGCTCGTCGATCTGAAAGCGGAGGCTGTCCATCCGCCGGGCCTTCTCCGCCTCGTCCATCTGGAGAGCCCGAATCTTCGCCTGTAAGTCGGCCATGGCCTCATAGGCCGCCTGATACCGCCCCAGGGGTGCCTCCGTCCGGCCAAAGCGGTCCAGATAGCTCAGGTGCTGCTCCTCGTCCAGCAGCTGCTGGCCGTCGTGCTGGCCGTGGATGTTCAGCAGCTCTTCTCCGATCCTGCGCAGCTGGGCCACGGTGACAGGGCGGCCGTTGACCCGGCAGAGGTTCTTGCCGTCCCCCGTCAGCTCCCGCTGGAGCAGCAGGTGGCCGTCCTCGTCCGGGGCAGCTCCGGTCTCCGCCAACCCGGCCAGATCACCGGGCACCTGGGAAAATTCGGCGCTGACAAAGGCCCGGTCCGCGCCGGTGCGGACCAGGTCTCGGGAGGTGCGCCCGCCCAGTACCGCGCCCATGGCGTCGATGACAATGGACTTGCCGGCGCCGGTCTCGCCGGTAAGGGCGTTGAAGCCGGGGCGGAATTGGATGTCCGCCTCCTGGATGACCGCGATATTCTCAATGTGCAGAAGCTCCAGCATGGGACTCCTCCTCTGAAAAAGCGCCCGGCAGGTCCGCCGGGCGCGGCAATATCAGCTGATGAACATGGCGTCGCCAAAGGAGAAGAAGCGGTATTTCTCCCGCACCGCCTCCTCATAGGCGGCCAGCACGTGCTCCCGCCCGGCGAAAGCGGACACCAGCATGATGAGGGTGCTCTCCGGCAGGTGGAAGTTGGTCACCAGGCCGTCCATCACCTTGAATCGGTAGCCGGGGTAGATATAGATGTCCGTCCAGCCGGACTTGGCCTCCATGTGTCCGTCCTCGGCGGCCCAGGACTCCAATGTCCGACAGGAGGTGGTGCCAACGCAGATGCACCGGCCCCCGTTTGCCCGGGTCTCGTTGATGAGGTCCGCCGTCTCCTGGGGGATGGTGCAATACTCGCTGTGCATGGGGTGGTCCTCAATGGTGTCCTCTTTCACGGGCCGGAAGGTGCCCAGGCCCACATGGAGCGTCACATACCCGATCTTTACGCCCTTGGCCCGGATCTTCTCCAGCAGCTCCGGGGTGAAGTGGAGCCCCGCCGTGGGGGCGGCGGCGCTGCCCAGGACCTTGGAGTACACGGTCTGATACCGCTCCTGGTCCTGGAGCTCCTCCTTGATGTAGGGGGGCAGGGGCATCTTGCCCAGCCGCTCCAGCGTCTCCAGAAAGATGCCCTCGTAGTCGAAGCGGATCAGGCGGCCGCCCTCCTCCAGCTGCTCCACGATCTCGGCGGTCAGCTCCCCGTTGCCGAAGGACAGTCTGGTGCCCTTGCGGAGCTTCCGGCCCGGGCGGACCAGACACTCCCACACCTTGTCTCCCCTGTCGTTCAGCAGCAGCACCTCGCAGATGCCGCCGCCGGGCAGCCGCTGTCCCACCAGACGGGCGGGCAGCACCCGGGAGTTGTTCAAAATCAGGCAGTCGCCGGGGTTCAGGTAGTCCGGCAGGTCGTAGAAATGGTGGTGTCCCGTGGCGCCGCTCACCCGATCCAGGGTCATCAGGCGGGAGGTGTCCCGCTTCTCAATGGGGGTCTGGGCGATCAGCTCCTGGGGCAGGTCGTAGTAAAAATCACTGGTCTTCATGTTGCTTCCTTCTCATTACCGGACACGGATGCCGGTGAAATAAAATTCCAAAATGTCGATGTAGTCGTGGCCCTGCTCCGCCATGGCCCTGGCGCCGTACTGGCTCATGCCCACGTTATGGCCGTTTCCGGTGCCGGTGATGGTGATGCCGCCCCGGGAGGCGGAGCCCCGCCCGCCGGAGCTGCCGCCGGTGAGGTCCGCCGTTCCGGAGGCGGAGATGGCGGCGTGGTCCTCCCCCTCCAGGCGGCTGACGGTGCCGCTGCCGGAGATGACGGACGCACCGTCCAGAGCCGACAGGGTGCCGGAGGCGCTGTTCACCGCGTAGCTGCTGCCGCCCCCGGTGCCGCCGGTGATGGTGAACCGCAGGCTGGGGACGTTCTTGCCCAGGGTGGTGCTGTAAAAGGCCATCCGGGCATCGTCCCCCGTGCGGACCAGGGTCTTTCCCCGGCTGTCCACAAAGGTCACGGAATACACGTTGCCCAGATCGGTGACTTCCGATACATAGGCGTCCACCACGTCCCCGATGTCGTAGCCGCTGTTCTGCAGCACCCAGGTCAGCTCCTCCCAGGTATAGGTGACCGTCCACCTGTAATCAGGAATGGAGATCTGCGCCTCGTAGGGGTCTTCCTTTCCCCGGAGATAGGGCACGTCGGTGCCCCAGACGTTCTCCGCGTCCTCGGTGGCGCCGCCGTCGGAGGAGTGGTAGTAGGCCTGGGCCAGCTCGCCGTCATAATAGAGGCACTCCCCCTCCGTCTCCTCCACCGCCCGGTCCGTGGCGGAGGTGGCCTCACCGATGCCGCTGTACGCCTGGCAGTCTGTGGAGCTGCACACGTCGAATCCGTAGGCGGACAGGTGCTTGGTGGTGAGGCAGGCAAAGGTCCGGGCGCACACGGCCTGGGCCTTCAAGGCCTCCAGCTCCCAGTTCCCCGGCATTTCAGAGGGCAGAACGCCCTTCACATAGTCCTCCAGGTCCACCACGTTCACCACCTGCAGCCCGCCGCCGCTGACGGTGTACTCGAACCCGCCCCGATAGCGGTTCCCCCGGAACCAGGTGACGGGGTCCCGGCCCTGGGGCATCACGGCCAGGGTGTCCTCCCTGCTCTCATAGAGGACCCGGTCTGTGCCGGTGATGGTCACCTGGATGCCGTCCCGGCCTGCCGGCTCCATGGTGATGGCGGTCTCGTCCGTCTCACCCAGGGACACGAAGGTCCGGTCGTCCTCGAAGTACCCGAACTCGTAACCGCTGCCCTCATCGTTTTCCAGGTTGGCGGAGGACATGACGGAGGAGCCGTACCGCAGCCCCACCTTCACCGTATCATTGGTGACGGCGGAGGCGCTGACAGTACCCAGGGCGTAAAATGTCACAATCAGCGACAGCAGGAACAAGCCTTTTTTCATGGAACCTCCCCAAGCCATGCACCTTGACGGAATCGCGGAAGTATGCTAATATATGTACAAATGTCCGTGCTGGAAGTACAGGCTTTCTACATCAATATGGATCATTATAGTACATTCCGGCGCCATATTCAACCAAAATCGACGGAAGGCATCGCGTTTTTCCGCCGCAACATGGGAGCAGGAGGCACATACTATGAAACAGTACAAAGTCGGAATCATCGGCGGCACCGGCATGGTGGGCCAGCGTTTCATCACGCTGATGGAGCATCACCCCTGGTTTCAGCTGACGGCCATCGCCGCCAGCGCACGCAGCGCCGGCAAACCTTACGCCGAGGCGGTGGCGGGCCGCTGGGCCCTGGACGTCCCCATGCCGGAGGAGGCCAAAAATCTGGTGGTCCTGGACGCGGAGCAGGACGCGGAGCGGCTGGCCTCCATGGTGGATTTCTGCTTCTGCGCCGTGGACATGAAGAAAGAGGAGATCCGGGCCCTGGAGGAGAAATACGCGAGACTGGAGTGCCCCATCGTCTCCAACAACTCCGCCCACCGGTGGACCGACGATGTACCCATGGTAGTCCCGGAGATCAACGCGGACCATCTGGCGGTGATCGAGGCCCAGCGCAAGCGCCTGGGCACCCGCCGGGGCTTCATCGCCGTGAAGAGCAACTGTTCGCTCCAGAGCTACGTCCCGGCCCTGCACCCCCTGAAGAAGTACGGCCTGGACAAAATCCTGGTCTGCACCTATCAGGCCATCTCCGGCGCCGGCAAGACCTTCCAGCGCTGGCCGGAGATGGTGGACAACTGCATCCCCTACATAGGCGGCGAGGAGGAGAAGAGCGAGCAGGAGCCGTTGAAGCTGTGGGGCCGCGTGGAGGACGGGAAGATCGTCAGGGCCGACGGCCCCTCCATCACCGCCCAGTGCTTCCGGGTGGCCTGCCAGGACGGTCACATGGCCGCGGTGTTTATGAAATTCGCGGACGGCAAGGCCCCCTCCATGGAGCAGATCAAGGCCGACTGGGCCGCCTTCCGGGGCGTACCCCAGGAGCTGGAGCTCCCCTCCGCCCCCAAGCAGTTCCTCCACTACTTTGAGGAGCCTGACCGGCCCCAGACCCGGCTGGACCGGAACCTGGAGCACGGCATGGCCGTGTCCGTGGGCCGCCTGCGGCCGGACACCCAGTACGACTACAAGTTCGTGTGCCTCTCCCACAACACCCTGCGGGGCGCTGCGGGCGGCGCGGTACTCCTGGCGGAGCTGCTGTGCGCCAAGGGATACATGGACTGATTCCATCTCATACATCCACAAAAGAGACGGCTTGCCGGAGTTGGCAGGCCGCCTCTTTTATCCTCAGACCTGCATCAAATTTAGGAATTGGAAATTTGAAATGGAGGTGTTCCGCCGCAGGCGGAACGATTTTAAATTTCCAAGCTCCACCGGGCACCAAAATTTCTAATTCCCCATTTCCAGCTGAAAAGGAGCGTGTGTACATTGAAAAAGCCTCTCTTCACCGGGTCCGGTGTGGCCATTGTCACGCCCTTTACCAAAGAGACCGTGGATCTCCCCACCCTGGGGAAGCTGCTGGACTTTCAAATGAAAAACGGCACCGACGCCATCATCGTCTGCGGCACCACCGGCGAGGCCAGCACCATGAGCTACCGGGAGCGGATGCGGACCATCGAGTTCTGTGTGGACCACGTGGACGGGCGGCTGCCGGTGATCGCCGGCACCGGCTCCAACTCCACAGAGAACGCCCTGGCCCTGTCCCGGGACGCGGAGCGGGCCGGGGCCGACGGATTGCTGCTGGTGACGCCCTACTACAACAAGGCCAGCCAAGCCGGGCTCATCCGCCACTTCCAGGTGATCGCCGACGGCGTGGATGTGCCGCTGATCCTGTACGACGTACCCTCCCGCACCGGCGTCACCATCGCGCCGGAGACGTATGCGGAGCTTGCCAAGCACCCCAACATCAACGGCGTCAAGGAGGCGGGGGGCAATTTCTCCAACATTCAGAAGACCCGGAACCTGTGCCCGGAGGACTTCTCCATCTGGTCCGGCAACGATGACGAGACAGCGGCCATCTGTATGCTGGGCGGCAAGGGCGTCATCTCCGTAGTGGCCAACGTCCTGCCGGCGGAGATGCACCGGCTGACGGAGCTGTGCCTGCGGAACGACTTCGCCGCCGCCGGAAAGCTGCAGCTGGAGCTGAAGGACTTCTGCGACGCCATGTTCTGCGACGTGAACCCCATCCCCGTCAAAACGGCGCTGAACCTGCTGGGCTGGGACGTGGGCCCCCTGCGCCTGCCGTTGTGCGACCCCACCGAGGCCGGGCTGGAGAAAATCAGGGCGGCCCTGGAAAAGCACGGGCTGACCTCCAGAGTATAAGCCACAGCCGCCCGGCGAAAGCCGGGCGGCTGCTGTTCGGTTTATTTCCGGGTACTGCCGCCGTACTGCTCCGAGGACAGGCGCACCTGGGCCTCTCCATCACCGATGCCGGTGATTTCCACCGTCAGCTTGTTCCGCAGGTCGGCGCTCTCCCCTTCCTGGACCTGGAAAGCCCGGACCAGCGTCTCTCCGGCGGGGATGCGAACCATGGAGAACAGCTCCTGGTTGATATGGCCCACGGTCCAGGGGCGGAAGACACGCACCAGGATGTCCTGGTCCCCCTGGTTCTCGATCACCAGGGCGGCATAGGGCAGCTCCGGCATGAAGTGGAAGGTGTACGTCAGATCCGCCCCCTGGAGGGCCACGCCGTCCACGAACCGCCCCAGATAGGCGGCTGGATCCAGCACCGCCGGGTCCACCTCGGTGAACACCCCGCAGCTGACGCCATACTCCGGCACGGTGGGCGTCTCCATCTGCCGCTGGATGAGTTCCTCCCGGATGGGCGAGTCCTCTTCCAGCCCGTGTCCGACGATGACGGAGGTGCCGTCCCCCACCTGAATCTCCGCTTTCTGGTTGCCGATGGCGATGATGCGCTCCGTGCCGTCTTCGTTCTGCGTGGTCCTTCTGGAGAAGAACTCAGCCCCCGTCCAGTAGATGGGCTGGCCGTTCCCGTCCAGACGGGGATTGCCCTCCGCATCTACGGCCGCCTCAGTGCCGAAATCAATGCAGTTCAGGTCCTCCCGGTACACCGCGCCGTAGACCATGTCCAGCACCTCCGCCGCGGTCTCGGCGCTGATGAAGTAGTGGTCCTCCCCGTTTTCATCAGTGTAGGTCAGCACAGTGGGGATCTGCGCTCCGTCCTCCGTAGTCCAGGCAGCGCCGGCAGGTACCTGTTCCTTGCCGAACAGAGCCACACCCGCCTCGCCGTAGGCCACCTGTCCGTTCAGCGTTCCGCTCTGAGGGACAGCGGGCGGCCTGGTCTCCCCCGCCAGGGAGGCCCCCACCAGCCCTACCAACAGCAGCATGGTGCTCATGCCCGCGATAAAGGGAATGTAATTGCGTTTCATCAGATTCCTTCCTTTCCTGTCACCAGGTCACATTCCTGGCAATCTCCAGCAGCTCTTCGGCGGACAGGCCCTTCCCATGGAGGGCGAAGATGTAGGGCCCGTCCGTCCACAGCAGGTCTTTTTCTGTGCTGTCCGTCTCCTCTTCCACCAGCAGGCCCAGGCGGCCGTTGACCTCCACCTCAGAGCCCTGGCAGGCGGTCCCCTTGGAACCCACCAGGTCCTCTCCCTGGGTCTGCATCAGGGTGAAGGAGGCATCCTCCCCCCTTCGGTACGCCAGACTTCGCTCCCCGCGGATCTCACTGGTGCTGCCGCGGACCAGGATGAAGCCCTCCGGCACACAGCGCAGTTGGGCGTCCTGGAAAGGCCGGGTGGTGGTGTGCTCCAGGCGGATAACGTACCGCAGTTCCCCGTCTGTCTGGGACCAGTAGATCTGGCAGTCCGTCCGGTCCCCCGCCCCCACGGAGAGTCCCGCCGCCAGGGCGCCCAGCACGGCGGCCGCCGCCAGCAGGGCCCGCCAGTGCCGCCGTCTCCGCTGACGGCGGAGCAGCGTCGCCATCCGGGCCTCGAAGTCCGGGGAGAAGTCATGGACGCAGTCCTCCCGGTCCGGCAGAGCGGAGAGGAATTTCTCCGCCGCCTCCGGCGCCGCCGCGTACAGGGCCTCCTCTGAGATCATCATGGCGTCTCCCCCCTCTCATCCAGAATTTCCGCCAGCTTCTTCCGGGCCCGGTGCAAGGTCTGGGTCACGGCATCAGGGGTGGCGGAGAGAAATCCCGCGATCTCCCGGGCGGAATAGCCGTTGTAGTATTTTAGCAGAAGCACCTCCCGGTACCGGGGCGGCAGGGATGCCATGGCATCGGCCAGACCGCCGCCCTCCGGCGGTGCGGACCAGACGGTCTGTTCATCCAGCTCCGTCTCCGGATGGCGCTGGCGGGAGCGATATAGATCGATGGCCTTCCGCTCCGCCACCGTCACCACCAGATTCCGCGTCCGGGGACAGGGACCGTCGGGGATAGTCGCCATGTGCTCCGCCAGCTTCACGAAGGACTGGTGCACCGCGTCCTCTGCGTCTTGTGGATTTTTCAGGATGTGATAGGCCACATGGTACATGAGGCCCCGGTAGGCCAGGTACAGCGATTCAAACCTGGTCCGATCATCCGCTGTCTCCATGGTTGCCAGATATTCCAGCATGGCGTTCCCTCCTGTCCCTCTGCTCTCTATGACGCTGGAGCGGGCGCAAATCTGACGGCCGGATTTGAAAATTCATGAAAACAGGCGGGAGAACTCCCGCCTGTTCTGCTATGCAGCGCCCAGCTCCGCCTCCTGCTGCCGGACCGAGGCCTCCATGGCCTCCAGGCTGTCCAGGGACAGCAGATCGCTGAATATATAATTCTGCAGCTCCAGCCCTGGAATACCGGTCTGGAACTCCCCGTTTTCCGTGCTGGCCAAAAGGATGCTGTCCTGGAGGAGACCTCGCAGCTCCCAGAAAAACCCGGCGATGGCCTCCGGGTCAAACTGGTGTTCCTCCCGGCCAAAGTTGATGTCAAAGGTTACCGACCTGTTGTCCGATGTGTATGCCTGCCCGTTCCCATCAAAGGCCCACAATTCATAGGCGTATTCCGCCCAGCCCTGGTACATCTCCGGCTCGTATTGCAGCAGGTAGTCCTCGCCATCGATCTTGCAGGCAAATACGCTGGTCCAGCCGGCATGGGACGGATGGGCTCCGGCGGACCACAACTCCACGCCGTCCTGCCGGATGACCTGCAGGATATACCAAGCGGGATAGTAATCTGTCTCCGGGGTGAGCACCGTCACCAGCTCCGTGGTCTCCGGCATGCCGTCGTGGTCGAAGTCGTAGTCCTCCGACAGTACCTCTGTGGTCTGTTCCAAAGCGGAGCCAGACAGCGTTCCGTCCTGGTTCATACGCACGGTGCAGCGGTAGGTGTGGGGCTCCCCTGCGTCCCCACCCCGGCCGACCGTCAGCAACAGGGTGTCCATGTCCGGCCATGTGCCCCAGTCCTCCGGGAGAAATTCGTACTCCGGGATGGGGCTGCCGTCCGGCAGGGTGAAGTCCCAGCTGATCCAGCAGGCGGTGGAGATGACCTTCACCTGGGTCCAGGTCCGGCCGCCATAGGCGATAGCCACCAGATTATTTGCCGGAGACCACCGCGCCGACTGCCAGAGCGCCCCTTGGTCCTGCCAGAGAAGTTCACCGGTCTCCGTGTCCACGATCTGCAGGAATTCCGGCACCACGTATCCGCTGACATACATCTCACTCTTTCCCGCTGTCCGGACCTGGAACTGCCCGTTGGGGGACAGGGTCTCTCCCTCCACCTGGGCTACCGGTGTGGCCTCCAGAAGCGCTTGGTACTCCGCCGTCTCCTGCCGCTGTGCCGCCATTTGGGGGGACGCCACCCCCGCTGTGACCGCCGTGATAACTGCCAGTGCCAACACGCCAAAAATCCGCCGTTTGTCCATGAAAAACCACCCCGCAAGCTGTTTTGCAAACAGTTTACAGGGTGGTTTTGCCTGATGTCAACTACAATCCAGTAACAGCTCAGCCGTTCAGCCGGGCAAGCATCTCCTCCCGGGCCCCGGCGATATACGCATCGTAGGTGCACATCTTGTCGATGAGCTTCCCGTCCACGAACTCCATGACCCGGTTGGCGATGGTCTGGACAAACTCATGGTCGTGGCTGGCGAAGAGGACCACGCCCTTGAAGTCGATCAGGCCGTTGTTGACGGCGGTGATGGACTCCAGGTCCAGGTGGTTGGTGGGCTGGTCCAGCACCAGGGCATTGGAACCGAACAGCATCATCCGGGACAACATGCACCGGACCTTCTCGCCGCCGGAGAGGACCTTAACGGGCTTGTACACGTCGTCGCCGGAGAACAGCATCCGCCCCAGGAAGGACCGCTTGAAGGACTCGGTGCCCTCCTCCGCGTTGTCGGCGGTGTACTGGCCCAGCCAGTCCACCAGATTCAGGTCGCAGTCGTTGAAGAAGGCGGAGTTGTCCAGGGGGAAGTAGCTGGTGGTGATGGTGGTGCCCCACTTGAAGGTGCCCGCATCCGGCTCCAGCTCCTCCATCAAGATCTTGAACAGCGTGGTGGTGGCGATCTCGTCCTCCCCCACGAAGGCGATCTTGTCGCCCTTGTTCACCCGGAAGCTGACGTTGTCCAGCACCTTCCGGCCGTCTACGGTCTTGGTAAGGCCCTCCACCGCCAGAATCTCCTTGCCCGGCTCCCGGTCCATCTTGAAGCCCACGAAGGGATAGCGCCGGGAGGAGGCGGGCATCTCCTCCACCGTCAGCTTGTCCAGCAGCTTCCGGCGGGCGGTGGCCTGCTTGCTCTTGGACTTGTTGGCAGAGAAGCGGGAGACGAACTCCTGGAGCTCCTTGATCTTCTCTTCCTTCTTCTTGTTCTGGTCCCGGATCAGCCGCTGCATCATCTGGCTGGACTCGTACCAGAACTCGTAGTTGCCCACATACATCTTGATCCCGCCGTAGTCCACGTCCACGATATTGGTGCACACAGTATTCAGGAAGTGGCGGTCGTGGCTCACCACGATAATAAGGCTCTCGCACTCCAGGATGAAGTCCTCCAGCCACTCCACGGCGTGGATGTCCAGGTGGTTGGTGGGCTCGTCCAGCAGGATGATGTCCGGCTTGCCGAAGAGGGCCTGGGCCAGCAGCACCTTCACCTTCTCCTTGGCGGTCAGCGTGCTCATCTCGCTGTACAGAATGTCCTCGGACAATCCCAGGCCCTGGATCAGGCGGCTCACGTCGCTCTCCGCCTCCCAGCCGTCCATGTCGGCAAACTCCGCCTCCAGCTCGCTGGCCTTCACGCCGTCGGCGTCGGTGAAGTCCTCCTTGGCGTAGAGGGCGTCCTTCTCCTTCATGATATCGTAGAGCCGCTGGTTGCCCATGATGACCGTGTCCAGCACCGTGTACTGGTCGTACTGGAAGTGGTCCTGCTTCAAAACGCTCATCCGCTGATCCTTGGAGATCACCACCTCGCCGGTGGTAGGCTCCAGATCCCCGGAGAGGATCCGCAGGAAGGTGGTCTTTCCGGCGCCGTTGGCGCCGATGATGCCGTAGCAGTTGCCGGGGGTGAACTTCAGGTCCACGTGCTTGAACAGGGTCTGTCCGCTGAAATTGAGACTGACGTCATTGACTGTGATCATAGCTTGTATCCTTTTTCATATCTGCGTATTTCATCGCGGCAGTAGGCGCGTTTTCCGCGCCTGCTGCCGCTCTGTGATCCGATTAGCCCTCTTCCGCGATCTTGCGGCCCATGAGGGTGCCCATGACAGAGGCCATCATCAATCCCCGGGTCCAGCCGGAGCTGTCGCCCAGGCAGTGGAGGCCCTGGAGGCTGGTGTTGAAGTCGGTGTCCATCTTCACCCGGTTGGAATAGAACTTCAGTTCCGGGGAGTACAGCAGCGTCTCATAGGCGGCGAAGCCCGGCACCACGTAGTCCATGGCCTGGATGAAGTTGATGATGTTGGTCATGGCCCGGTAGGGCATGGCGGCGGTGATGTCACCGGCCACGGCGTCCGGCAGGGTGGGCCGGATGTTGGACTGGGCCAGCTCCTTCTGCCAGGTGCGCTTGCCGTCCAGAATGTCCCCGAACCGCTGGACCAGGATCTGGCCGTTGGCCAGCATGTTGGTCAGCTCGCCCACCTTCTGGGCGTAGGCGATGGGCTGGTTGAAGGGGATGGAGAAATTGTGGGAGCACAGGATGGAGAGGTTGGTGTTGTCGCTCTTCAGGTCCTTGTAGGAGTGGCCGTTCACCACTGCCAGGTTGTTGTCGTAGTTCTCCTGGCTGACGAAGCCGCCGGGGTTCTGGCAGAAGGTGCGGACCTTGTTCTTGAAGGGCTTGGGATAGCCCACCAGCTTGGACTCGTACAGCACCCGGTTCACCATCTCCATGACCTCGTTGCGGACCTCCACCCGGACGCCGATGTCCACAGTGCCGGGGGCGTGGGCGATGTTGTGCTCGGCGCAGAGCTTCTCCAGCCAGTCGGCGCCCCGGCGGCCGGTGGCCACCACGGTATGCTTGGCGTAGATCTCCAGGTCCGTCTTGCCGTCGGAGATGGCCACGCCCTTGCAGACCTCGTTCTCCAGGATCAGGTTGCTGCACTCATAGCCGAAGTACATCTCCACCCCGTTCTCCTGTAAGTACCGCTCGATGGCGAGGTAAATGCCCTGGGCCTTCTCGGTGCCCATGTGGCGGATGGGGCAGTCCACCAGCTTCAGCCCCGCCTGGATGGCCCGGCGGCGGATCTCCTTCCGCTCCTCCTCGTGGCCCAGGCCCTCGATGTGCTCATCCGCGCCGAACTCCAGGTAGATCTGGTCGGCGTAGTCGATGGTCTCCTGGGCCAGGTCCGCCCCGATCAGGGTGGGCAGGTCGCCGCCCACCTCATAGCTGAGGGAGAGCTTGCCGTCGGAGAAGGCGCCGGCGCCGGAGAAGCCGGTGGTGATGTGGCAGTAGGGCTTGCAGTTCACGCACTTCTTGGTCTTGTCCTTGGGGCAGTGGCGCTTTTCCACCGGCTGTCCCTTTTCCACCATGACGATCTTCTGGCGGCTGCCCTTCTTAATCATCTCCAAAGCGGTGAAGATACCGGCGGGGCCGGCGCCAACAATGACAACATCTGCGTTCATAGTCTTCTCTCCTCGTTTTTCCTCATTTGGCTGACAGGTCCACCCCGCGGCGCACCAGGGAATACGGCGGCACCGCCTTGGGAAGGTCCATATAGAATTTCATCTGTGGGGTGCGGGGTTCCACCAGGGGCGCCCCCGCCTCGTCCCGCATCTCCGGCACGGTTATGGAGAAGGGCCGCAGATCCGGGCCCACGATCTCCACCGTGTCCCCGGCGCGGAACTTGTTCCGCAGGGACAGCACGGCGTGCCCGGCGCTGTCGCAGTCCGTCACCACCGCCGCCACCTGCCATTCCCGGACATAGCGGGAGGTGGCGTAATACTGGCCCGGCGGGCCGTAGTAGAAGCCGGTGGAGTAGGGCCGGTGGCTCACGTGTTCCACCTCGTCCCGCCACACGGGATCGACGGACTCCCCTGCCGCCGCGGCGTCCAAACAGTGGCGGTAGGCCCCGGTGACGATGGCCGCGTAGTAGGCGGACTTGGCCCGGCCCTCGATCTTCAAACTGGAGAGGCCCGCGCCGCACAGGTCCCCCAGGTGGTCGATCATGCACATGTCCCGGGAGTTCAGGATATAGGTGCCCTGCTCGTCCTCAAACACCGGGAAATACTCTCCCGGACGCTTCTCCTCCACCAGGGCGTACTGATACCGGCAGGGCTGGGCACAGGCGCCCCGGCTGGAGTCCCGGCCGGTCATATAGTTGGAGAGCAGGCACCGCCCCGAGTAGCTGACGCACATGGCGCCGTGGACGAAGGCCTCGATCTCCAGGTCCGCCGGGGTCTTGTCCCGGATGGTGCGGATTTCCTCCAGACTCAGCTCCCGGGCCAGGATCACCCGGCTGGCCCCCAGGTCGTGCCAGGCCCGGGCGGTCTCGTAGTTGCAGATGCTGGCCTGGGTGGAGATGTGCCGCTCACACCGGGGGGCGTACTTCCCCGCCATGGTAAAGGCCCCCAGGTCCGCCACGATCAGGGCGTCCACCCCGGCGTCCGCCAGCCGTTCCAGGTGCTCCGGCAGGCGGGCCGCCTCGTCGTTCCGGGGCATGGTATTGATGGTGCAGTGGACCCGGACGCCGTGGCTGTGGGCAAAGGCCACCGCCTGGGGCAGCTCCTCATCGGAGAAGTTCCCCGCAAAGGCCCGCATCCCATAGCTGGTGCCCGCCAGATACACCGCATCCGCGCCATAGAGCACGGCCATTTTCAGCCGCTCCATGTCCCCCGCCGGGGCCAGCAGCTCCGGCTTGTCCCGCTTAACCGCCATAGGAGCTGCTGTTGACGAACGCGTTGTGTTCCGCCAGCGTGGTGGAGAAGTGGTGCTTGCCGTCCGTGCCCAGGGCGTAGTAATAGTAGTCCGTGCTGTTGGGGTTCAGCGCCGCGTCGATGGAGGCCAGGCCCGGGTTGGAGATGGGCGTGGGGGGCAGGCCCGCGTTCTGGTACAGGTTGTAGGGGGAGTCGGTCTGCATGTCCGCGCTGGTGATGGGGCCGGTGTGGTCCGGCAGCGCATAGAGCAGAGAGGCGTCGATCTGCAGCAGGCCGTAGGTCCCCTGCTTGTTGCCGGAGCCCTCCAGCCGGTTGTAAATGACAGAGGCGATGTTGGCCTGATCCGTGCCGTCGGTCTCCTCCTCGATCAGGGAGGCGATGGTGATGATCTCCTGCAGGGAGTAGCTGGACTCCTCCACCTGGGTCATCCGATCCTCGTCCATGCGGCTGACAAAGTTGCGGATCAGCCGGTCCAGGGCGTCCTCGGCGTTATGGCCCACATAGAACTCATAGGTGTCCGGGAAGAGGAAGCCCTCCAGTCGGCTCAGGTCCTCGGATTCGTTGTCGATGAAGTCGTAGTCAAAATCGCCGGTCTGGGCGGCCTCAGTCAGGGCCTCCTCCGTGTTGACGCCCTTTTCCGCCAGCAGGGCGATGGTCTGGCGGACGGTGTAGCCCTCCGGAATGGTGACGGTCACCGTCTCCGCGCTCAGGTTGCCGGAGGAGCTGCGCATCCCCGCGATCAGGGCGTGGTAGTCCATGTCGGTGTTCAGCTCATAGGTGCCGATGCCCACCTCTTCGCTGGCGCCGGTGACGGCCGCGAACAGGCGGAAGAACCACTTGTAGCGGATCAGTCCGGCGTCCTGCAGCTTTTCCGCGATGCTGCCCATGTCGTCATCCGCGGTGATCTCAATGGTGATCTTGGTGGTGGAGGGGATGTCCCGGCTGAAAGCACACAGGTCGCTGGCCAGCAGCCAGCCCACGCCAGCCAGGATGGCCGAGGCCACCAGCACGCACAGGATATACAGGACCGGGTTGATCCGGCGGCGCTTGCGCCGCCGCCGCTGCGGCTGCTGGGACGGATTGCCCTGGCTCCTCCCCGTATGGCCCGCCTGGCTGCGGCGCACCTGGGACGCGTCCCAGCTGGCGGTATCGCCGTTTTTGTAATCAGACATAGGAACCTCCATTTTCTCGCCCCGGCGGTGCGCCGCCGGAAACGTCCCGGGATGGGGAAGAAATCTTCCCCTCCCTGCAATTTTTTTCAGCGGCCAGGCTCCCTTTGGAAGCCGGGCGCATAGAATGTCTCAAAGCGAGGTGACAATCATGTGCTTCAACAACGGAAACAACAATTGTTCCTGCCTGTGGCTCATCATCATCGTCGTGCTGATCTGCTGCTGCTGTGGCAGCGGGAACGCCCTCGGCGGCAATAGCTGCGGCTGTGGCTGCGGCTGCGGGTGCGGCAACGACGGCTGCAACAACGGCTGCTGCTGACGGCTGCGGAGAAAATGGGGCGTGTTCGTCCCATTTTCTTTGCTCCCGTCGGGGACAGCCCCTAGTTCAGCAGCGGCTCCACCCGAGAGAGCACCTCCCGGCGGATGTCCTCCATTGTCCGGGGCGCGTCCCCGGCGGCGCAGTCGATCACCGACCAGCCCAGATCCCGGGCAATCTCGCGGGCGCCCTCCCGGCAGCGGCGGAGATAAGCCCCGTCCTGCTCGTGAATGTCCGCAGCGGTGGCGGTCGCCTGCTCCCGATGCCGGAGCATCTTCTCAGACACCTCTGTGGGCAGATCCAGGTACAGCACCAGGTCCGGCGCGGGCAGGCCCATGCGGCCGTATTCCAGGTCGAAGAGCCAGTCCAGAAATGCCTGCCGCTCCCCTTCCGGGAGCTTGGATGCCTGGTGGACGGCGTTGGAGGTGGTGTACCGGTTGGCCACCACGATGCCGCCTTCCTCATAGAACCCGCCCCAGTCCTCCTTGTAGGAGGCGAAGCGGTCCACGGCGTACAGCACCGACGCGGCGTAGGCGTTCACGTCCCCGGGCCTGTTGCCCAGGGCTCCGTGGAGGTAGAGGTTCGCCGGTTCGGCAAAGGGGTTGCCATACCGGGGAAAGTCGATCTCCCGATATGCGATGCCCCGCTGGGCCAGGGTCTCGCACAGGAGCTTTGCCTGGGTGGCCTTGCCGGAGCCGTCCGTGCCCTCGAATACAATCAGTTTTCCGCTCATCTGTGTCTCTTCTCCTGCTTGACATGGATTAAAAACAGCGGCAGCTTCATCATCCGGCCGATGCGGCGGGGCTCCTTGCACAGGCGGTAGAACCACTCCAGCCCGTGGTCGGTCCAGAATTTTGGGGCCCGCTCCACCACGCCGGCGAATACGTCCAGACTGCCCCCCAGGCCGCACAACAGCCGGGCGCCTGTGGCGGTGCCGTTCTTCGCCATCCACTTCTCCTGCTTGGGGGCGCCCAGGCAGACGAACACCACGTCCGCGCCGCTTTGGCGGATGGCCGCTACCACCGGGCCGTCCTCCTTGAAATAGCCGTCGTGGGTGCCGGCGATCCGCAGCCCCGGATGGGCCGCGGCCAGCTTCGCTCCCGCCTGCTCCGCAACACCGGGCTTGGCGCCCAGGAGGTAGAGGGACTTCCCTTCCTCCGCCAGTTTATCCATCAAATGGGTCGCGAATTCAACGCCCGGCGTCCTTTCCTTCAGAGGCGTCCCCAGCATGGCCGCGCCCTTGATGACGCCGATGCCGTCCGGCAGCACCAGATCCGCGCCGTTCACCGCGGCCCTGGCCCCGCTGTCCTCCCGGCAGACCTCCACGATCTCCGGATTGGGGGTCACCACATAGTGGGGGCCCGGACTGCGGACCAGCTCCATCCCCCGCTCCACGGCCTCTGTCATGGTCAGGTTGTCAAAGCCGACGCCCAGCACGTCGATGCGCATGAAATCACCTCGCTACATACTCATACAGGATAGCAGTATACCACAAGCCGCCGCGTTTGTCCAACCAAAAATCAACAGGGACGCCAAAAACCGGCGTCCCTGCTGAACGATTCAGTTTTCCGGCGCCGGTACCGCCTGCTTTTTCCGGAAGTCCGGCAGCTGGGCCAGCACCACCGCCGCCAGCATCAGCACGCAGCCCAGGTACTCCTTCCCACTCATCCGGTCCCCTAGGATCAGCGCCCCGGCGACGGTGGCGAACACGGACTCCAGACTCAGCAGCAGGGACACCACCGTGGGGTTGGAGTCCTTCTGCGCCAGGATCTGGAGGGTGTATCCCACGCCGCTGGAGAAGATGCCCACATACAGGACAGGCCCGATACAGGCCAGCAGCCCCGCCCAGTCAGGCGTCTCCATCACCAGCATCAGTCCGGCAGAGAGCACCGCCATCACCAGGAACTGTACGCAGGACAGGGCCACCCCGTCCACCTTCCGGGTAAAGTGGTCGATCAGCAGGATGTGTCCGGCGAAGCAGAAGGAGCACAGCAGCACGTACCAGTCCCCCTCCGTGATGGAAAAGGACTCCTGCACGCACAGCAGATACAATCCCACCACCGCCAGCGCCACACTGAGCCAGATCGCCCGGGGCGCCTTTTGCCGGAGGAAAATCCCCGCAATGGGCACGATGACAATATAGAGGGCCGTGATGAACCCCGCCTTGCCGGAGGTGGTGGTCTCCAGCCCCATCTGCTGGAGGTTGGTGCCCATTGTCAGGACCACGCCGCAGCAGATACCGCCGATGGCCAGATCCCGCCAGGAACCGGGCCGGGCCTGGGCCTCCTCCTGAAAATCCCGCCGCCGCAGGCAGCGGAACACCAGACACAGCACCAGCAGAAACACAAAGGCCACCGCGCTTCTGGCGGCGGTGAAGGTGAAGGGACCCACATGATCGGCGGCCACGCTCTGGGCCACGAAGGCGGTGCCCCAGATCAGAGCCGCCAGCACGGGGAATACATTTTGACGGATGTGGTTGACTTTCATCAGACTTGCTCCTCACCAGGATCTATGCTATACTTTTGCAAACTCCCGCAGATTTGATGTCCGGGACCAAAAGCCGCGAACAAATAAAAATTTTAACACAACGGGGCGGAAATGGCAAGACCCGGTTCCTCCCCGAGAAAAGGAGGCGGCCCATGCTGCTGTTTGACATGGACGGGACGCTGATCGACTCCAACGGCGTCTGGAAAAACGTGGACCGGGAATTTCTGGCCCGGCGGGGCATTGCGTACACCCACGCCTATTACGAGGGCGTAGCCCATACCATCCTTCCCCTGGCCGCCAAGTTCACCAAGGAGTACTGCCGCCTCACGGAGTCCTGCGAGGAGATCATTGCCGAGTGGATGGAGATGGCCAGGGACGCCTATGCCCATGTCACGGTGAAGCCCGGCGTCCGGGCGTATTTAAAGCAGTGCCGGGCAGAGGGCCGCCGGATGGCGGTGGTGACCTCCAGCGTGCCGGAGCACTGCCGCACCGCCCTGACCCACCTGGACCTGATGAAGTACTTTGAGGGTGTCACTCTGGCCCACGACCTGGGGTTGGAGAAAAAGGACCCGGCCCTGTGGCGTGCCGCCGCAGAGCACTACGGCGTGGCACCGGAGGACTGCACGGTGTTCGATGACAGCCTCTCCGCCTGCAAGGGCGCCAGGGCTGCAAAGATGCGGGTGGTGGGCGTTTACGACGGTTTCTTCGCCCAGGACGAGGCGGCCATGCGGGGATTTTGCGACGTGTATATCCGGAGCTTTGAGGAGCTGCTGCTCCCGCCCCGGCAGGCACTCCGCCCATGAGCGGCCTGCCTGAGGCCCTGGAGACGGCGCGGGAGGCCGGAGAGGTGCTCTCCGCCGCGGTCCTTTCCCAGGAAAACGCCGAGGGGCTGGACGGCTCCGGCCTGGACTTCCGGGACTGCCGGTTCCAGTCCTGCCGCCTGCGGAACTGCGATTTCACCGGCGCAGCCTTTTACGGCTGCACCTTCACCGGATGTCTCCTGGAGAACTGCCGCCTCTCCGCCACCTATTGGAAGGACTGCCGCCTCTCCGGCTGCAAATGGGACGGCGCGGACCTGCGCCGCTCCCGGTGGAAGGACAGCGTTCTGGAGGAGACTCTGCTTCGTTATGTCAACTTTTCCGGCGGCGTCTGGGAGCGTATTTCCGTGAAGGGATGTGACTTCACAGAGTCTACGCTCTCGGAGATGCGGCTGAAAAAAGCTGCCATAGAGAAGACGGACCTGACCGGGGCGGAGCTGTTTCGCACTAGCCTTGCCGGCATGGACCTGACGGCCTGCACCCTGGACCGGATCGTGCTGTCGGAGACCTGCCGGGAGCTGAAGGGCGCCGTCATCAACGCCGCCCAGGCCGCGGTGGTGGCCCGGATTCTGGGCATCCGGGTGGAGCCGTAGGGGGGCATCTGTCCAGCCGCAGGCATGGCTGATCCCCGTGCAATGGACCGGATCTCCCACCCCCGATCACACACAAAACACCAGGGCCCGCCGAAAACGGCGGGCCCTCTGCTGTTCAGATTGCTTTCTGCTGGCCAATCACGTCCCGGCACCAGGCAAACAGCCGGTCCGTGAGGGCTGTCAGGTCCTCCCGGCACTCCCCTGCTTTCAGGGCCTGGGCAGTTTGCAGAAGCTCCAGGTCCTGCCCGGTCAGGTGCTGTTCCAGGTCTGATCTCCGGCGGCAGTAGAGCCCCTGCTCTGCATACAGCTTGGCCTGCAGCAGGAACACGGCGGCCTTGCAGGCCTCCGCCACCGCCTCCCGGCTTCTGCCGTGGAGAAAGTTATGGCAGCACAGGTGATACAGTCCGCAGACCCCCTGATGGAGGGCCCGGCGGGCGTCCCCTGGCTCCTCCGGCGGCAGCAGGTCCGCAAGGCGTCCGCACCAGTCGGTGGTGTCCCGGCGGAACTGGAACAGCTCCCCCCGGTCCCAGGCCGCCAGCTCCGCCGTACCGGAGACGAAGCCGCACAGCTTGTCCCGGTCCGGCAGGTCCTTCACGGCTGCCCGGTAGGTCTCCAGGTCTTGCAGAGAGCAGCTGTCCAGAATGCACACCACGTCGATGTCGCTGTCCGGTCCGGCTTCTCCCCTGCCCCGGCTGCCCTGGAGGCCGATGTACCGCACCCGGTCCCCAAAGGCGGCCCGGACGGCCCCGCAGTATTGCTTCATCCAGTTTTCGATCTCCATCATCACAGTTTCCTCATGTGGGCTCCCGCGGATTTCAGCATCAGCTTCTTTTTGCCCACGGTGTCAAAGGCCACTTCCGCCAGGGCGTCGCCGCCCATGGGCCGGACAGAGAGCACCATGCCCTTCCCGAAGGCGGTGTGCTCCACCATGTCCCCCTGCTGTAATTGCAGCAGAGGCGCCGCCGGGGCGGCGTTCTTCCGGGTGGAGGACGCCTGCTGGACAGAGGCCAGGGGCCGCTGGGGCGCCTGGGCCGGGGCCCGGTAGCTGTGGACGCCGCCGCTGCTCCAGGCGCCGCCGGCGCGGGCGGGGGAGCTGCCCCAGCCGTCCTCGTACCGGTCGCCGCCGAAGGTGCCGTCGTGCTCCATACCGCCGAAACGGGGCTCCGGCTTGCTCTCCCAGCGCATGTTCTCCTCCGGGATCTCTTCCAGGAACCGGGAGGCCCGGTTGGCGCTGGTACGGCCGTACAGCATCCGCTGCCGGCAGTTGGTGAGGGTCAGCTTCTCCTTGGCCCGGGTCATGGCCACGTAGCAGAGCCGCCGCTCCTCCTCCAGCTCCTCCTGGTCGTACTGGGCGGAGGCGCCGGGGAAGATCCCCTCCTCCATCCCCACCACGTACACCACCGGGAACTCCAGCCCCTTGGCGGAGTGAATGGTCATCATGGTGACGCAGTCGTCGCTGGCCTCCACGCTGTCCAGATCTGTGTACAGGGCAATCTCGTTCAGGAAGCCGGAGAGGGTGGCGTCCTCCGGCTGCTGCTCCAGGAAGCCCAGGATGTTGGATTTCAGCTCCTGAACGTTCTCGATGCGGCCCCGGCTCTCCATGTCGTTCTTCTCCTCCAGGGCCTTTACATAGCCGGTCTGGTCGCAGACGGCGTCGTAGAACTCCGGCAGGGCCAGCTCCGTGCCCGCCCGCCGCAGGCCGTCGATCAGGTCCGCGAACTTCAGCAGCTTGGCGGAAGACGCTTTCAGCTCCGGGAACAGGTCCGCGTTGCGGATGATCTCATACAGCGACGCCCCCTGGCTCTCCGCCAAGGCGCCCACCTTGTCCAATGTAGTGGCGCCGATGCCCCGGGGCGGGTTGTTGATGATCCGCCGCAGCCGCAGGTCGTCCAGGGGGTTGTTCAGCACGCACAGATAGGCCAGCATGTCCTTGACCTCCGCCCGGTCGAAGAACTTCATGCCCCCCACTACTTTATAGGGGATGCCGTTGCGCTTCATGGCGTATTCCAGGGCGTTGGACTGGGCGTTCATCCGGTAGAGGACCGCCGTGTCCCGGAAGTTCCTGCCCCGGTTCACCCCCATCAGGATGTCCCCGGCCACGTAGTTGGCCTCGTCGCTCTCGTTGAAGGTGGTCTTGACCGTCACCACATCGCCCCCGCCGTTGTCGGTCCAGAGGGTCTTACCCTTGCGGCCCTGGTTGTTCTGGATGACGGCGTTGGCCGCATCCAGAATGTTCTGGGTAGAGCGGTAGTTCTGCTCCAGGCGAATGGTCCGGGCGGTGGGGTACTGCTCCTCGAAGTTCAGGATGTTTTCGATGTTGGCCCCCCGGAAGCGGTAGATGGACTGGTCGTCATCGCCCACCACACAGAGGTTTTTGTACCCCCCCGCCAGGAGGCTTGTCAGCAGATACTGTAAGTGGTTGGTGTCCTGGTACTCGTCCACCAGCACGTAGCGGAACTTGCGCTGGTAGTAGTCCAGCACCGACCGCTCCTGCTGCAGTAGTGTTACCGTGTGAAAGATGATGTCGTCAAAGTCCAGGGCATTGGCGGTGCGGAGCTTCTTCGCATAGGCGGCATAGATCTTGGCGATGCGGGTCATCTTCCAGTCCCCCGCCGCCTCGTACCGCTTGGCAAAGTCCTCCGGCGTCTCATACTGGTCCTTGGAGTGGCTGATGGCGGCCAGGACGCTCCGGGGCGGGAAGGTCTTCTCCTCCAGGTTCAGCTCCTTCAGAATGTCCTTGATGACCCGCTTGGAGTCGTCGGTGTCGTAGATGGTGAAGTCCTTGTCGAACCCCAGCCGGTCGATGTCCCGCCGCAGGATGCGCACACAGGCGGAGTGGAAGGTGGAGGCCCAGATGTCGTTGGCCTCCGGCCCCAGCCGGGCGGCCAGCCGGTCCTTCAGCTCCCCTGCCGCCTTGTTGGTGAAGGTGATGGCGATGATCTCCCAGGGCTTGGGCGCGTCCAGGGCGCAGAGCCGCCGGGCCCGGCGGACGTCCTCCTCCGTGGGCCGGGCGGGGAAGCTCTCCAGAAATTGAAGATCCTCTTCCGTGGCCCAGGCCGGCACCTCTTCCGAATCGCTTCCCCGGCCGTAGGTGAGCAGGTTGTACACCCGCTGGATCAGCACCGTGGTCTTGCCGCTGCCGGCGCCCGCCAGCAGCAGCAGCGGACCCTCCGTGGTCATGGCAGCCTGGCGCTGCATGGGGTTCAGCCTGGATAAGTCCTGGGCGATGACCGCCCGGCGGGCGGCAATGTAGCGTTGTTTGAAGTCTTCCATAAGTCCACCGTTCTCCATCCGTCTCAAAAGTCTCGGCCCCTATTTTACGGCAAAATCCCCTTCCGGTCAAGGCGGGAAACGGCTGTTGCCGGTTTGCCGCTTTTGTTACCAATTTGAGGTTGACAAATGTCTACCTATTTGATATGGTCCAATCAGAAGACCAGGTAGACACTCGTATACCATGGAGGTGAGACTATGCAGGTGAACCTGTCCGACAGCGAGTGGAAGCTGATGAACCGGCTGTGGGAGCAGTCCCCCCGGACCATCATGGAGCTGACGGCCTCCCTGAAGGAGGACACAGGCTGGAGCAAGAACACGGTGATCACCATGCTCGCCCGGCTGGAAGCCAAGGGGGCCGTCCGGCACGAGGAGGGCGGCCGGGCCAAGCGGTACTTCCCCGCGGTGGACCGCGAGGACGCCGCGGCGGCGGAGACGGAGAGCTTCCTCTCCCGGGTCTACGGCGGCAGCCTGGGCCTGATGATGAGCGCCATGGTGGAGAGCCGCCAGCTGACGGAGGCGGACATCGCGGAGCTGTCCGCTATTTTGGAACGAGCGGGAGGCGAGGAACATGCGTGAGATCCTGTTGACATCTTCCGTGCTGATCCTGGCGGTCCTGCTGTTGCGGCGGGCCTTCCGGGACCGGATTTCCCGCCGGGCCCAGTATGTCCTGTGGGCGCTGGTGCTGGTGCGGCTGCTGGTGCCGGTGAGCCTGCCGGGAGCGGACTTCTCCGTCCTGTCGGCGGCGGAGCCGGTGGGCCGGACAGTGACGGAACGGCTGGAACAGCGGGAAATTTACAGAGTGCCGCTGGCCCCCTCTCCCATGGGGACAGCGCCCCAGGTCACATCCCCCGCACCTCAGATAGAGGGAGGCGGCTCCCCCTCCGGGGAGGCGGCCGCGCCCTCCGGCGGGGAGGAAGCCTTTTCTTACCCGGTCATCCGGGAGCGGGTGGTGACGGCGGCGGACCTGCTGACGGTCCTCTGGCTGATCGGCATCGCCGCCATGGCGGTGTGGTTTCTGGTGACCAACCTGCGCTTCTGGCAAAAGCTCCGGAGGACGAGGGCGCCCTATGCCGCGGAGAACTACAGGTATCCCGTCTATCTGGTGGAGGCGGGTCTCCCCTCCCCCTGTCTGTTCGGACCTGTCCGGCCCGCCATTTACCTGACGCCTGCCGCGGTGGAGACGCCGGAGCGGCTGCGGCATGTGCTGGCCCATGAGACCGCCCACGCCCGCCATCTGGACCCGTTGTGGTCGCTGCTGCGGAGCGTGTGCCTCGCGGTGTACTGGTTCGACCCTCTGGTGTGGATCGCCGCCGCCGTCTCCAAGGCCGACGGGGAGCTGGCCTGCGACGAGGCCGCCATCCAGGCCCTGGGAGAGGGCGAACGCATCCCCTACGGCAAAACGCTGCTGTCCCTGATTCCGGTGCGGACGGGTCCCGGCTCTCCCCTGCTGTCCGCCACCACCATGACGGCAGATAAGCGGCAGCTGAAGGACCGGATCACCCGCATCGCCCAGGGACAACAGACCCGGGCAGCGGCTTTGTTTCTGGTTCTGGCGCTGGCAGCGGGCGTCTGCGCCGTCACCTTCACCGGGGCCAAGGCGGATGGGGAAACCGGCGGTGTCCGCTCCCTCACCGGCGACGAGCTGGCGTATTTTAATGAGGAGTTCTTCAATCAGGAGGGTACTTACAGCATCCGCAACCAATTTTTGAACTCCCTGTACGAGAAGCCGGAGGACATCGACCTCTTTGAGCTGTTCTATTGCGGCACGGGGATCGACGCGCCTATGACCGATGAGGAGCTGCGGCAGGTGGGCAGCTTTGACACCGCAGGGGAGCTGATCTGCCCTGTGGACAAGATGTCCGTGGAGGCCATCAACCAGGTGCTGCTGGAGAACACCGGCCTCACGCTGGAGGAGACGGGGCGGATCGGGATGGACTACTTCCAGTACCTCCCGGAGTATGATGCCTACTATCACAGCCACGGGGATACCAACTACTTCTCGGGCGTCAACATCACTGCCGGGGAGCGGGTGGGCGATACCATCCGGCTCTACTACGACGACACGTTCCATGTTGACGGCTGGAAGTGCGTGACACTGGAAGAACAGGCCGACGGCTCCTACTGGTTTGTCTCCAACCAGCCCAGTGAGCGGCCCGCCATCCCTACCGTGTACCCGGAGGGGGAGCCGGTGCTGACCATTCCGCTGACAGACCTCACACCCTATGAGCCGGAGACCATGGAGGCCATTCGGCACCGGAATGACTGCGCCGAGCGTGGCACTGGCTATATCATGCACACCGAGGACGGCGATGAACTCTCTGTCCGCACCTATCTATCCACCGACGGCAATCTCTACGCCGCCGTGATTTATGACGAGGCGGCGGGCCGGGACGGGATGCGCACATGGGATGTGGGCTGCTTCTTCACCTTCCCGGAGCATAACACGCTGAGTTACAGCGATTCCGGCGGCTACGCCGTCTCCATGGACTCCTTCTCCGATCTGTTCGGCCATGATGGGCTGGTCATCCGTTACTCCGGCGAGCTGGACGAACATACAGGTGCCACCTTCCACGACTATTACTATTTCGACACCGAGGGAAATCCCGTCCTCCTGGCCCGGGTCTACGGTGACACCGCCCAGTTCGACCTGGATGGCAATGGCGCAGACGAGTTGTGTGCCTCTTCGGCAAACACCGCCCAGATCTTTTTCCAGCGGGATGGGCGGATCTATGAGGCGGACATCGACGAGGATTTGAAACAGGCTTGGCCGGACGCGGAGTACTTGAGCTTCAACCGTTGGGACGTGAGCCGCCGGAATCTGGCCCTGTGGGCATTCGTCCCCATTCCCGACAGTCCCCAGGACGGCACCGCCGACCGGTGGCTGTACTTTGATGGAGAAAACCTGCTGGTGTACCGGGACGGCCGTGCCACGGCGGACCACTTGATGGAGGGCGCGGAAGCGCCGGAGGACGTAATGGCGGTCCTGCGGGACTACGTGCAGGAGCAGTACACCGGCGACCATGAGGGGTTGCTGTTCGTGGAGGGCGGCGACTTTGTCCCCGCCCCGCTGGAATATGACGACTGGCGGATTGAGTCCATCGAGGGCCCCTCCTATGTATCCGTGGGCGGCCTGGATTTTGCCATCTGGAGCATGAACTATGAACTGCACACCACCACGCCGGAGAGCGTCATTTTGGCCGGCGGAACGTACATGACCGAGGACTGCTGGGTCAGCCCCGGTTACCCCGGGTGTGACTACTTCTACTTCCAACTGGACGAGGGCGGAACCCGCACCTATCTGTATCACCGCATGGAGAACGACTGCGTCCCCGGAACAGAGCTGTTTTTCTCAGACATGGCCTACCAGCTCCGGGAGATGGGGCTGCTGTCCTTCTATGACCTGACGGGGCGGGAGCTGCTGGATATCAGCTGCAGTCAGCCAGTCCACTTCTTCAACACGCTGTCGGAGACGAACCTCTCGGAGCAGTCCCAGGCCCTTGCCGCCATGGCGGCCTGTGTCGCCGCCGGAGACGATCCCGGCACTCAGGAGATCTATGACAGCATTGCCCATTATATGGAAATCTTCTCCGATGATCTGACAGACGGCGGTCGGGCCGCGTGGCAGGCGCTCCAGTCTGCCCTGTCCAGCTGGACAGCGGCGGGAGATGGCACGGTCTATGAGAGCGGCGGCCTCTCCCTGTGGGTACCGGAGGGCTGGGCGGATATGGCGGTGGTCACCGCTGAGGACGGGCATCGGCCCGTGAATTCGGATCAAAAAAGAGAGCGGCCGAAACTCCGGCCGCTCTTTTCTGCGCTCACTGGGCCAGGAACACCAGGTTCCGGTCCGTGATGAAGTTGGGGATACTGTACACGACGCAGATGGCGTCGATGCCGTTTTCCGCCGCGTACTGGGCGGGGGGCATCCGGTAATACCGCGGGTCCAGCAGGTGGACCTCGGCAAAGCTCTGGGCCAGGAAGGGCGCCAGGGCGTCAGAGTAGGAATCCCGGATCAGCAGGAGCTTGCCGCCGTCTCGGGCGTTCTCATTCCGGATGACGCACAGGGGTTGGTTGCCGCCCAGGAAGGAGGCGTATTTGTCCTTCTCGGTCAGATAGCTCCGGTCGTACAGTATGCTGGGTTCCGGAGAGCCGGTGCGCCAGGAGGTGACCGTGAGGCCGTCCTCCTTTACCCAGAATTCCATGGTGTCCGGCGTCAGCCAGTGGATGCCGGACTGGGAGTACAGCGTGCCGACAAAGCTGGTGCTGGCAATCTCTGGTGTAAAGCTTTCCTGCTTTAATGATTCTCTTCCCAGGACTTCCAGCAGAGCATTGGCCCCATAGAAGGCCCCGAGGGACGTCCAGTGGTGGTCTGTGCGGTAGAAGATGGGCTCGTCGGCGTGAGCGGTCAGGGCGGCGGAGAAGTCGATCATGGGCAGCCCCAGGCCCGCCGCCTGGGCAAGGTAAGCGTTCTGGTCCCAGGACTCCGCGCCCTCCGGCAGTTTGTCCCGCCACACCTCCGCCGCGGAGGGGATCAGCCCCAGATACATGGGGATGTCCGACTTCTCCGCCAGCTGGGAGACGTAATTCAGGTTCGCCTTCTCCAGGCCGTCCGCAGGGGCGTCCACCTTGGAGATCAATGTTTCGCCTTCACAGAGATAGATGTTGTTGAACAGCCGTTTGCCGATCAGCTGCTCCGTCCGGGCCTTCAGGCCCGTCCACTGGTCCCGCAGGGGAAACTGGTCCTGGACGTAGGCCTCCACGTCCTCCATATAGCTGCCGTCCAGCACGCTGGACAGAGTCAGTGCCGGCCGCTGCTGGAGGGTGCGGTTCTCCACGTCGGACCGCTCCCGGTCCGGCAGGAGCATCTGCCACACCATCAGCCCCCCCAGAAAGAGGCAGAACACCGCTGTGAGAAATCTTGCGTATCGTTTGGACAAGGTCTCTGCCTCCTCTCAGAACCGGAAATACAGGAAGGGGTTGTAGCTGCCGTCCACCAGATAGGCCGTGCAGACCACCAGGGAAAGGCCCATGAGCACCGGGGTGGCCAGCTGTTCTGCCTGCCGGGGCAGCTTCGCCCACAGCCGCTGGCCCAGAGCGGTGGAAGCCAGCACCAGTACCGCCAGTGTCACGGCGTAGCTCCGCAGCCGGAACAGGTCCGCCCCGCTCCAGAGCGGCGCACCGCCGAAACAGGCGGCAAGGTAGTCCCCGCACACGCCCAGGTCCACCATGGCAAAGAGGCCCCAGCCCACGAACACCACGATGAGGGTGTAGAGGTGCTTGAGGATCGCCGGGGTCTTCTCCAGTACGCCCCGAAGGACGTACCGCTCCAAGATCAGCCAGGCGGCGAAGTACAGTCCCCACAGGATGAAATTCCAGCTGGCCCCGTGCCAGAAGCCCGTGCAGAACCAGACGATCAGGAGGTTCCGGATGGTCCTGGCGGTGCCGCCCCGGTTGCCTCCCAGGGGGATATACAAATAGTCCCGGAACCAGGAGGTCAGGGACATGTGCCACCGCCGCCAGAAGGTGCCCACGGAGTCGGCGCAGTAGGGGTGGTCAAAGTTCTCGTTGAACCGGAAGCCGAAGATCCGCCCCAGGCCGATGGCCATGTCGGAGTAGCCGGAGAAATCGAAGTAGATCTGGAAGCCATAGGCGGCGAGGCCCAGCCAGCCCCCCAGCACCGTCAGCGTCCCGGCCCCCTGAGCGGCGAGGCAGTCCTCCCACAGGGCGCCGATGGAGTTGGCCAGCAGCACCTTCTTGGCAAGTCCCACGCAGAACCGCCGGGCCCCCAGAGCGAAGTTCTCCGACGTGTGGAGCCGGTGCCGCAGGTCCGCTGCCACCGTCTTGTACTGGACGATGGGTCCGGCGATCAACTGGGGGAACATGGTGACGAAGGCGCCGAAGTCCACCATGTTGCGCTGGACCGGTGCGTCCTTCCGGTACACGTCGATGGTATAGCTCATGGTCTGGAAGGTATAGAAAGAGATGCCGATGGGCAGCGGGATGCCCAGCTGGGGCAGATCAATGCCCGGGATCAGGGACAGATTGGCTGCGATGAAGTCCCAGTACTTGAAAAAGCCCAGCAGAGCCAGGTTGAAGATCACCGACTGGGCCACGAACCACCGGGCCTTTTTGTCGTCACTGCGGAACTTCTCCACCAGCAGACCGTGGGTGTAGTCGATGATGATGGAGAGGAACATGATGACAATGTACACCGGTTCTCCCCAGCCGTAGAAGAGCAGACTCACCACCAGCAGCACGAAGTTCCGCCACCTCAGCGGCGAGAGAAAGTACACCAGCAGCGTCAGCGGCAGGTAGAGAAATAAAAATGTCAGGCTGCTGAAGACCACCGGCGCCCCTCCCCTCTTCTCCGTTTCACACAGCCAGCCGCGGCGGTGCCGCGGCTGGCTGCCTCCTTACGCAAAGAGCGCATTGAACTGCTCCGCGATCTCCTCCTGATGGTCTGCCGTGGCAATCATGGCCACATAGGTTCCATTCTGGACTACCTGTGCGTTGGACCAGGTCTCCATGGACTCCGGATACCAGGCGCCGCCCTCTGCCTGGGCGTCCACCCGGTCCTGCAGGATGGAGGCGGCGGTGGCAGCGTCCTCCTCCGTCCCGCACTCCGCCAGCACGATCTCATTCACCACGGCGCTGATCATGGGGGCTTTGGCGATCAGCTGCTTGGTGGCCACATCGGCCAGGCCGGGATAGGAGCCCTCCAGCATGTCGCCCTCCAAGTTCATCATCATGATGTCCTCTTCGCCGCTGGAGGCGGCGTCCTCCGCCCAGCCGTACTCCTCCGCCAGGGTGTTGTAAAAGGCCGTCAGATCCACAGTCTTGTCCGTAGTCTTGCCGCCGCAGGCGGTCAGCAGGCCCATCGTCAGCAGCGCCGACAGCGCCAGGGTCAAAAATTTCTTCATGGTGTATTGATTTCCTTTCTGAATGTTCTCGGGGAATACAGACGGACCTCTCCGCTGAAAAGTTCCCTCTCACCGCCAGTATTTCCAATTTTTTTTCTTTTACCATCCCATCCGCCCTGCCCTTGCAATTCTCCGCCGGAGGCGGTATCATGGCTCTATCACAAGGAAAAAGGCGGGAGATCACAATGTACAGTTTCCGAAACGATTACAGCGAGGGCGCCCATCCCAAGGTCCTCCAGGCCCTGGCGGACACCAACCTCCGGCAGACCGTGGGCTACGGCATGGATCCCTGCTGCCAAGCCGCGGCGGATACCATCCGCCGCCTCTGCGCCGCGCCGGATGCGGCGGTTCACTTCCTGGTGGGCGGGACGCAGGTGAACCTCGTCACCATCGACGCGTTTCTGCAGTCCTATGAGGCGGTGGTCGCCGCCCAGACCGGCCACGTCAGCACCCATGAGACCGGCGCCATCGAGGCCACCGGACACAAGGTCTGCACCGTGGAGAGCCCTGACGGCAAGCTGACCCCGGCCCTGGTCGAGTCCGTTCTGGCGGGCCACAACGGCACGGAGCACATGGTGCTGCCCCGAATGGTGTACATCTCCGACACCACGGAGATCGGCACGGTCTACACCCGGGCGGAGCTGGCCGCCCTGCGGCAGTGCTGCGATGTTCACGGCCTGTTCCTCTATCTGGACGGCGCCCGGCTGGGCTCCGCCCTCACCTCCCCCGACAACGACCTGACATTGCCGGAGCTGGCCGCCCTCACCCACGCCTTCACCATCGGCGGCACGAAAAACGGCGCCCTCTTCGGGGAGGCGCTGGTGCTCACCCGTCCCATGCCTCACTTCCGCTGGCACATGAAGCAGCGGGGCGCCGTGCTGGCCAAGGGCCGGCTGCTGGGACTCCAGTTCCAGGCCCTGCTGGAGGACGGGCTCTACTTCGACCTGGCCCGCCGCGCCAACGAGCTGGCCTTCCGGCTCCGGGACGGCGTCGCGGCCCTGGGATATCCCTTCCCGGTGGCCTCCCCCTCCAATCAGCAGTTCCCGGTACTGCCCAATGAGACGGTGGCAAAGCTCCAGGAGATGGGCTATGAATTTGAGACCGACCACCCGGTGGATGCGAACCACACCTGCATCCGTCTGGTGACCAGCTGGGCCACGCCGGAGACGGCGGTGGAGGACTTCCTCAGGGACCTGGCCGGGTGCTGAACATCCAAGGGACCGCCAAACAGGCGGTCCCTTTTTGTGTGGTGCTTCCCGCTCTGCTGGCCCATGGGAGCTGTCAAACTCTCTCGTGCTTTTGTTCGATTTCTGCTTGACAGAAACGTTTGTTCGAGTTACAATGCAATTAGAACAAAAGTTCGATCAAGGAGGTTTTTTCCATGAGCGGCTGGACTTTCTTTTTTATTCTGGTAGGCGTGGTCTTTCTGACCTCTCAGCTCTTCCGGGTCATCGACGCCATCGAGCGTCCCAACCGGCGGCATGACCGGCGGCGGACAGCCCTGCGGTGAGATGGACGTTCTGGAAAAGCTCACCATCCTGACGGACGCGGCCAAATACGATGCGGCCTGCACCTCCAGCGGTGGGAACCGGAGGGCCAAGGCGGGGTATATCGGCAATACCACCTCCTCTATCGCCGGGTGCTGCCACTCCTTCTCCGCCGACGGGCGATGCGTGACCCTTTTGAAGGTGCTGATGACCAACCGGTGCGTGTATGACTGCAAATACTGCGTCAACCGCCGCAGCAATGAGGCGAAGCGGGCCATGTTCACCCCGGAGGAGCTGGCGGACCTCACCATCCAGTTCTACCGCCGGAACTACATCGAGGGGCTGTTCCTCTCCTCCGGCGTGTACCGCTCCCCGGACTATACCACGGAACTGATGATCCGGGCGCTGCGGATCTTGCGGGAAGAGTACCGCTTCAACGGCTACATCCACGCCAAGGCCATCCCCGGCACGGCTCCGGAGCTGGTGGAGCAGATGGGGTTCCTGGCGGACCGGCTCAGCGTCAATATCGAGCTGCCGTCAGAGGCGGGACTTCGGACCCTGGCCCCGGACAAGACGAAGCAGGCCATCCTGGCTCCCATGGGGCAGATTCGGGTGCGGGGACAGCAGAGCCGGGAGGAGCTGGTGAAGTACCGCCACCCCCCCAGGTTCGCCCCTGCCGGGCAGAGCACCCAGCTGATCGTGGGGGCCACGGCGGACACGGACTTCCACATCCTGCGGCTGACCCAGGGGCTGTATGACCGCTACCAACTCAAACGGGTGTTCTACTCCGCCTACGTGCCGGTGGTGGAGCACGCCCTGTTGCCCGCCAAGGACACGAAGCCGCCCCTGCTGCGGGAGCACCGGCTGTATCAGGCGGACTGGCTGCTGCGGTTTTACGGCTTCCGGGCGGAGGAGCTGCTGGATGCAAGCCATCCGGACTTCAACCCCCAGGTGGATCCCAAGTGCAGTTGGGCCCTCCGGCACCTGGACTTCTTCCCGGTGGAGGTGAACCGGGCGGACTACGAGGCCCTGCTGCGGATCCCCGGCGTGGGCGTGGTCTCCGCCAAGCGCATTCTGGTGTCCCGCCGGGCCCGGAAGCTGCGGATCGAGGATCTGCCCAAGCTGGGGGTGGTGATGAAGCGGGCCCAGTATTTTCTCACCGCCTCCGGCCGCATGGCAGACGGCCTGCGGTTCACACCGGACAGCCTGCTGCGGAATCTGATCGCGGCGGAGCGGCCCTCCCTGCCCCAACCGGAGCTGGAGCAGATGTCCCTGTTTGCCCCTGTGTGAGGGAGGTTCCCCATGACCGAGATGATTTATGAATACGACGGCAGCTTTGAGGGATTCCTCACCTGCATCTTTGAGAGCTACGCCCAAAAAGAAGTCCTCACCGCCATCAGCTGCGGTGAGGACATTCCATTCACGTTGTTCCCTGTGCGGACCGTCCTGACGGACCGGGACCACGCCGCACGGGTATATCGGAAGGTGGTCAAGCTGTCGCCGGAGGCGGCGGACCTGCTGCGCCGCGGCTTTCTCACCTGCCTGCCGGACCGGGAAATGCACCTGTACCGTCTGGTGGTGAAGCTGCTGGAGGAGGGGCCCCGGTTCCTCCGGGATCTGTCCGATGAGACGCTGTATCCCATTCTGCGGGCGGTGCGCCACCTGAACGGTGAGGTCCACCAGTACAAGGGCTTCGTCCGCTTCTCCGACCTGGGGGGCGTACTGGGGGGCGAAATCGAGCCGAAAAACCGGGTCCTGCCCCTGCTGCGCCGTCACTTCTGCGACCGCTACCGGAACGAACGGTTCTTCCTCTACGACCGTACCCACCAGGAGGCCCTGTTCTACGCCGAGGGCCGCTCTGCCGTCCGGCCCCTGGAGCACTTCCAGATGGCCCCGCCGGATGAGGCGGAGGCCCGCTACCGCCTGCTGTGGAAGCGATTCTACGACACCATCGCCATCCGGGAGCGGGAAAACCCCCGCTGCCGCATGACCCACATGCCCAAGCGGTACTGGGGCACCATGACGGAATTCCAGGGGGAAGCGCATTTCAGGGCGAGAGGAACTCCCGCAACCGTTTCAGGCCCCGGCGCTCCAGCCGGGATACCTGCACCTGAGACACCCCCAGGATCCGGGCAGTCTGTTCCTGGGTCAGTCCCTTGAAGTAGCGGAGAAGAATGGTCATCCGCTCCTTCTCCGGCAGCTGATCGATGGACTCCCGCAGGGCGATCCGCTCCACCATGCCCTCCTCCGGGGCGTCCGTGCCCAGCATCCCCTCCAGGGTGAGGCCGTCTGCGGTCTCCCGCTGGAGGGACTCCGGCGTGTCCGTGGCGATCTCCACCTGGGCGATCTCCTCCGGCGTCAGGCCGGAGGCCTCGGAGAGCTCGCTGAGCACCGGCTCCCGGCCCAGCTCCTGCCGCAGCCGCTCCCGAATGGTGTAAAGTGTTTGAGCCTGCTCCCGCATGGTGCGCCCCACTTTTACCGCGCCGTCGTCCCGGAGAAAGCGACGAATCTCCCCGGCGATTTTGGGCACGGCGTAGGTGGAGAAGCAGGTGCCGTAGTCAAAGTCGAATCCCTGCACCGCCTTCAGAAACCCCAGGCACCCCAGCTGGTACAGGTCCTCCGGGTCCACGCCCCGGCCGTAATACCGCCGCACCACGCTCCAGATCAGGCCGTTGTTCTCAATCACCGCCTGCTCGCAGGCATCCCGGTCCCCCTCCTGGGCCGCCCGCAGCAGCTCCAGCGTGGCGCTCATTTTGTGCCCTGCATCCGGGGTGCCAGCCGCTTGCGCATCACCACGGTGGTGCCCCGGCCCGGCGTGGAGCGGACCACCAGCCTGTCCATAAAGCTCTCCATAATGGTGAAGCCCATACCGCTGCGCTCCTCCCCGCCGGTGGTGAACATGGGCTGGCGGGCCTTCTCGATGTCCGGGATGCCCCGGCCGTGGTCCCGCACCGTCACCTCCAGCACCTGGTCCGGGCAGATGCGGACTTTCACCACCACCTGGCCGATGGAATCCGGATAGGCGTGGACGATGGCGTTGGTCACCGCCTCGCTGACGGCGGTCTTGATGTCCTCCAGCTCGTTGAGGGTGGGATCCATCTGGGCGGCGAAACAGGACACGGCTGCCCGGGCGAACCCCTCGTTGCTGCTGCGGCTGGGAAATGCCAGCGTGACTTCGTTGTTGGCCTTGGTCTTCATGGTATGTACTCCCCCTTTTATCGTATCGTCACCAGCCGGCCGATGCCGGCGGCATCCAGGACCCGCCGTGCCTGCTGAGGCACGTTCCGCACCAGCAGGCTCCCGTCCAGCAGCTGCATCCGCTGCTGGGCCCGCAGGATCAGCGCGATGCCGGAGCTGTCCATGAACGTCACGCCCGCCAGGTCCAGCACCAGTTTTTTCGGCAGCGCCGCGTCGATGGACAGCTCCAGCTCCCGGAGGGCGTTCCGGGCCCCGTGGTGGTCCAGCTCCCCCTTCATCTCCAGCAGCAGATTCCGGTCCGCGCTTGTGGCTTCGATCTCCATAAAGTTCCCTTCTTCCTTGTCGTTTGTGTACCAAGATACAGGGTACCCCGTTTTTCCTCCCATTATAAGGAAACGGCCCATTCTTTTTTGTCGGAATCACACCCCGCCGCAAAATCTTCCCATTTCTCCGCTTGCATCGGCACCTGCGGCGGGGTATCATGAAGGTATCTCAAGGGAAGGCAGGCATATACATGAAAATTTTGCTGATTAATGGCAGCTCCCGGCCCAACGGCTGCACCTACACAGCCCTGCGGGAGATTGCTGATACGCTGGAATCCGGCGGCGCGGAGACGGAAATCCTCTTTCTGGGCAGCGGCCCCGTCCGGGACTGCACCGCCTGCCGGACCTGTCAGAAGACGCCGGGCCGCTGCGTGTTCGATGACGATATGGTGAACCCAATCATTGAGAAGGCCCGGGAGGCGGACGGCTTCGTGTTCGGTACGCCGGTCTATTACGCCCACCCCTCCGGTCGCATCCTCTCCGTGCTGGACCGGGTGTTCTACGCCGGAAAAGACGCCTTCGCCCACAAGCCCGGCGCGGCTGTTGCCTCCGCCCGCAGGGCGGGCACTACGGCCTCTGTAGATGTGCTGGACAAATATTTCACCATCGCCCAGATGCCGGTAGTTTCCTCTACCTACTGGAACATGGTCCACGGCAACACGCCGGAGGAGGTGCGCCAGGACGCGGAGGGAATGCAGACCATGCGGAATTTGGCCCGAAACCTGCTCTGGATGGTCCAGTGCATCCAGGCGGGAAAGGCCGCTGGACTCCAGCCGCCCCAGGCGGAGAGCGAGGCCCGGACCAACTTCATCCGCTGAAGCGCGAAAGCCCCCGGAGGGGATTTCCCTCCGGGGGCTTTGCTGTATTTAGGGCTCTTTCATGTTTGCTCCCACACCATGGGCGTGTATCGGATGCCGTCCGGGGACAGCTGTTCCTCTGCCGTGGGAGAAAAGCCCAGATGGCGGTAGACCTCCACTGCATAGGGGGAGCTGTGAACCGTGATCCGCCCGCGGCCGCCCTCCGCCAGATATGCCTGGAACAGGAGGCGGCCGATGCCCTGGCGGTGAAACGCCGGGTCTACGAAAAACAGGGCGATGTGGCTCCCCTCCGCCGCCAGGACTCCCAGGAGCTCCTGCCCCTCCCAAGCGCCAAATAGTGTCAAGTGATTTACCTGTTCAATATCTGAAAGATAAGCACGAAATGCCTCCACGCCCTCCGGCGGATACTCCGGCGCCTCAAATTCAAGGAACACCCGCCAGCACAGGTCCATGGCCGCCGGAAGCTCGCCACCCTGTATGCGTCGAATCTCCATCGCACACCTCATTCCCCCAGAAGGGACCGTACCCGGTCCAGCGCCTCCGGCGCCGACGGCTTGATGCCGATCACGGGTACGGTCAGCCCTGCCGACTCCAGTGCCGCCCGGAGAGATGCGATAAACACGCCCCGGCCGGGCAGTTCCCGGTCCTGGTCCGAGGTGGTGTTCACCCCGCAGCAGGGGGAGCGGTCCATACCTACGATGCCCAGCACGGCAAATCCGTGCTTCTGGTACTCCCGAATCTGCCAAACCACCTGATCCGTCAGCTCCCGCAGCCGGGCAGATGCCTCCGGCTGGCCCATGGCCCGGCGGATGCGGGTGTTCTCTGCCTCCACTGGTCGTTCCCCTCCTTTGGGATCTCCCCGGTCCAGCCCCAGACAGCACAGCTCCGGGCACGGCATTTGAGCCACGCTTACCTGAGCATCCAGAATCAGCCGCAAAATCTCCCGGTGGGCGGCAGGCACCTCCGCCGTGCCGTCGGAAATGGCGTTCTGATTCAGCAGGCAGTGGGCCAGAAACACCACACGCCTGCTCCTTCCGTCGGTAAACATCCCGTCTCTCCTTTCATCGGCGGGGACTTCCCCTTTCTCAGCCTCTCAGACATCTCAGCGCAGACAGCCGGTGACGAACTTCAAGGGCACCTCCATCCGCGCGGCGATCTGCTCCGGCGTCATGCCCTGGTCCCGGAACCGACGGCAGACGGACTTCATATTCTCACCCACCTCAATGATGTGGCGGTCCGGGTCATAGAGCCGCACCACCCGCTGCCCCCAGCGATGCTCCAGGGGCGGGCGGACGTACACCACATCCGCGCACCCAGCCAGGTGCGCCAGGAAGCCGTCGAAGTCGTCCTCCTCAAAGTAGACCTCGCTGTCATTTGCACCAAAGCGGATCTCCTCCACCTCTTTTCCAAGGAAGTCCGTCCAGGTATCCAGTGTTTGGAGGCACAGGCCGCCGGTGAGGGTCACGTTGGCACCGAAATCCATCACCACATGAAGCCCCAGGACCTCCCGGTAAAAGGTCTTGGACCGCTCCATGTCCCGGACTGCCAGCAGGGGATTTTTCAGCTTCACAAGATCAGCCCTTTCTTGAAACGGATTGTGCTGCCGGGCCTGACGGCCGTCTGGACAGCACCCTTGCTCTATGATAAAATTGAAAAAACCATACAGGGAGGATTCTGCGATGGCAATCACTGTCAATATCTATTACACGGGCAACCGCGGAGCTGCCCGGAAATTCGCAGAGGAGATGACACCCACCACGCCTCCCCCATGATGGCGCAGATCGCCCGGCTTCGGGAGCAGTACGACCTGCACATGCGGGTGGAGCGATATCTGTCCGATGAGACGCCAACAACCTCTCAGGATGAGGCGTTTATCCGCAGATAACTGCAACCCCCGACTGCAAGAAAGGGGCGGCGGTCAGAGCCGGGCCTTTGGTCCGGGCTCTGACCGCCGCCCCTGCATTCTGTTTTGGAACGTGGGGGGTTACGTTCTCCTTCAGCCGGGACTTACGCCTGCATGGCCTTGGCGGATTCCTCCAGCTTGGCGATCAGCTCTTTGTACTTGGCGGCCTTCTCCCGCTCGGCGTTCACCACCGCCTCCGGGGCCCGGGAGACGAACTTCTCGTTGGAGAGCTTCTGCTCGACGCCCCGCAGGCCGTTCTGGGCTTTCTCGATCTCCTTGCGGATCCGCTCCAGCTCCGCGGCGATGTCCACCAGCTCGCTGAGGGGCAGATAGGCCGTGGCGTTGTGGGTGACGGCGGTCACCATGCCGGACACATCCGCCGGGGCGGCGTCCGCGAACTTCACCTCACTGGCATAAGCCAGCCGCTGGATGAAGTGCCTGCCCTGGGCGTAGACGTCCGGGGTGGCGGTGACGATCAGCACCTCCGCCTTCCGGGAAGGGGGCACGTTCATCTCCGCCCGGCGGGCCCGGATGGCCTTGATGGTGTCCATGACGGCCTCCATTGCGGCTTCTTCCTCTGGGAAGGCCAGGTCCGCCCGGTACTCAGGCCACCGGGAGGTCATGATGAATTGTTCCTCGTGGGGCAGGGCCTGATAGATCTCCTCCGTGATGAAAGGCATGAAGGGGTGCAGCAGCTTCAAAAGCTCCGTCAGCACAAAGCAGAGCACATTCTGGGCCGCCAGCTTGGCCCCCTCGTCCTCTCCCTGGAGGCGGGTCTTGGTGAGCTCGATATACCAGTCGCAGTAGGTATCCCACAGGAAGTCGTAGACCTTGGCGGAGGCCACGCCGATCTCGTAGGCGTCCAGGTTCTCCGTGACCTCCTTCACCAGGGTGTTCAGCTTGGAGAGGACCCACTTGTCCTCCGGCGCCAGGGCGTCCGCCGCAGGGAGTTCACACTTGTCGATGGTGAGGTTCATCATCACGAACCGGCTGGCGTTCCAGATCTTGTTGGCGAAGTTCCGCATAGCCTCGCACTTCTCGGTGTAGAACCGGGTGTCGTTGCCCGGGGAGTTGCCGGTGATGAGGTTGAAGCGCAGGGCGTCGGCGCCATACTTCTCCGCCATCTCCAGCGGATCGATGCCGTTGCCCAGGGACTTGGACATCTTGCGGCCCTTGTCGTCCCGCACCAGGCCGTGGATCAGCACGGTGTGGAAGGGGATCTGGTGCATCTGCTCACAGCCGGAGAAGATCATCCGGGCCACCCAGAAGAAGATGATGTCGTAACCGGTGACCATGACGCTGGTGGGATAGTAGAAGTCCAGATCAGCGGTCTTTTCCGGCCAGCCCAGAGTGGAGAACGGCCACAGGGCGCTGGAGAACCAGGTGTCCAGCACGTCCGGGTCCCGGGTCAGATGGGTGAAGCCGCACTTTTCGCACTTGGTGGGGTCCTCCCGGGAGACGTTGATGTGGCCGCAGTCGTCGCAGGTCCAGGCGGGGATCTGGTGGCCCCACCACAGCTGGCGGGAGATGCACCAGTCATGGACGTTCTCCATCCAGTTGGTGTAGGTCTTGGCGAACCGCTCGGGCACGAACTTCACCTCGCCCTCCCGGACCACCCGCAGGGCCTCCTTGGCCAGGGGCTCCATCTTCACGAACCACTGGGCGGAGATCAGGGGCTCCACGTCATTGTGACAGCGGTAGCAGGTGCCCACATTGTGGTTGTAGGGCTCGGTCTTGACGAGATAGCCCTGCTCCTCCAGGTCCTTGACGATCTGCTTGCGGCACTCGTACCGGTCCATCCCATTGTAGGGGCCGCCGTTCTCGTTGATCCTGCCGTCGTCGCCGATGCAGCGGATGACCTCCAGGTTATGGCGCAGGCCCACCTCGAAGTCGTTGGGGTCATGGGCGGGAGTCATCTTCACGGCGCCGGTGCCGAAGCCCAGCTCCACGTAGTCGTCCGCCACAATGGGGATCTCCCGGTTCATGATGGGCAGGATGCAGGTCTTGCCCACCAGATCACGGAACCGCTCGTCCTCCGGATTCACAGCCACGCCGGTGTCGCCCATCATGGTCTCGGGACGGGTGGTGGCCACCACCAGATCGCCGCTGCCGTCGGCCAGGGGATAGCGGATATACCACAGGTGGCCGGGCTTGTCCACATACTCCACCTCGGCGTCGGACAGGGCGGTGATGCAGTGGGGGCACCAGTTGATGATGCGGCTTCCCTTGTAGATCAGGCCCTTGTCATACAGCTCACAGAAGGTCTCCCGCACAGCCTTGGAGCAGCCCTCATCCATGGTGAAGCGGGAGCGGCTCCAGTCGCAGGAGACGCCCATCTTCTTCTGCTGCTCCACGATGCGGTTGCCATACTCCTCCTTCCACTTCCACACCCGCTGGAGGAACTTCTCCCGGCCCAGATCATAGCGGGTCAGGCCCTCCTTGACGCGCAGTTCCTCCTCCACCTTGATCTGAGTGGCGATGCCGGCATGGTCGGTGCCGGGGACCCACAGCGTGGAGTAGCCCTGCATCCGCTTGAAGCGGGTCAGGATGTCCTGCAATGTGCAGTCCAGGGCGTGGCCCATGTGGAGCTGGCCCGTGACGTTGGGGGGCGGCATGACGATGGAGAAGGGCTTCTTCTTGGGATCCGGATCCCCGTTAAAGCAGTCGTTGTCCTCCCACATCTGGTAGATGCGGGACTCCACCTGTTGGGGTTCATACACCTTGGGCAGTTCTTTCATCATACGTTCGATCTCTCCTATTCTCTGAACTTTCGTCCTTTTTGTCATGACTGGGGCGCCGGTCCGCACCGCCCTGCCGTTCACCAGATCGCAGCTCAGCTCCAGCAGAATGCTTTATGCGCGCTTACACAGCAAAACGCCCTGGGCCTTTCGGCTCAGGGCGAACAAATGTCCGTGGTACCACCTGGATTCGGGAAAACCCGCACTCTGCGGCGCATTTGCGCCTGCCCTGTCAACGGTGGGCCTCCGCCGGGGCTTACTGATGCTTCGGCTCCGGTGCTCCGGGACGACTTCTCCGGCGGCTTTGGGAGAACTCACACCAGCCGTTCTCTCTCTTGGCCGCTGCCCACCGGATACTGCTTCCCTTCCTCGCAGTTTACCATATTTTATTTTAGTATAGTATACCCCGGTTCGATTGTCAAGCGTCAGCTCAGCCGCAGGATCTCCTTCTTCAGCCGGGAGATGATGCGCTTTTCCAGCCGGGAGATGTAGCTCTGCGAGATGCCCAGCTGGTCCGCCACCTCTTTCTGGGTCTGCTCTTTTCCGCCCCCCAGGCCGAACCGCAGCGTGATGATCTGCTTTTCCCGGGGCGAGAGAACGTTGATGGCCGCCGCCAGCAGGTCCCGCTCCACATCCTCTTCGATGGGGCGCATCACCACGTCCGCCTCAGTCCCCAGCACGTCGGAGAGCAGCAGCTCATTGCCGTCCCAGTCGGTGTTCAGCGGCTCGTCGAAGGACACCTCCCCCTTCCGCCCGGCATTTTTGCGCAGGTACATCAAAATCTCGTTCTCGATGCACCGGGAGGCATAGGTGGCCAGCTTGATGTTCTTGTCCGTCCGGTAGGTGCCCACCGCCTTGATGAGCCCGATGGTGCCGATGGAAATCAGGTCCTCGATCCCCACTCCCGTGTTCTCGAACCGCCGGGCAATGTACACCACCAGCCGCAGATTATGTTCGATCAGCTCCTTGCGGGCGTCCTCCTCCCCGATGCGCTCCAGCAGCTCCGCCTCCCGCTCCCGGCTCAGGGGCGGTGGCAGGGTGTCGCTGCCCCCGATGTAGTGCAGCTCCGCCGGCGGCAGCAGCCCCACCCGCACCAGCAGCCGCCGCCATTGTTTCATCCAGTCCTTCATGGTTTCTTCTCCTTCCAGCCGTGCCGCCCCACAGGGCGCTGTATCCCGTCCCCAGCTCTGTGGGGGAAAAGGCAACCGGCAGTCCGGCATACCGCTCCCCCGCCACCTCCGTCCAGTCGCTGCGCACCGCCAGCAGCAGTCCGCCCGCCACTCCCACCGCGTGGTAGGGGATCAGACGGAACCGCAGCTCCGGCGCCGCCCGCATCATGGGCTCCAGCAGCTCTGCGGGACGCTCCAGCGCTCCGCGGTCCAGCAGAGAGCGGACCTCTCTTGGAAGCGCACCGTCCAGCCGCCCCGGAGACACCACCAGCACCGGCGCTCCGGAGACCGGATCCCGCAGGGCGTTTCCCGTGTCGCAGAAAGCGGTAAACGCCGTGGTCCGCCCGGCCAGACACACCTGTACCCGCACCAGCTCGCCCCGGACGCCCTTTCCCGCCGCCGCACGAAACACCACTGTCAGAACCAGATAGGCCGCGGCCGCAGCGGTCAGCAGCACCTTTGCATCCACGTCCGTGTAGAACACGCCGTTCACCATCGGCACGCCGCCCCCCGCCACCAGGCCCAGGGCCAGCACGCACCCGGCCATGGCACAGGAGACGGCGAACAGCAGCAGCGTCAGCCGCAGCAGCTTTGCCTCTCCTCCATAGGCCGCCAGCGCCAGCAGTATGCCTGCCGCCAGCTTCACCGGCGTTGCGGAGAGAAAGCCCAGCCCCGGCAGAAATACCGCCACGGCATAGGCGCCCCCCAGCAGGCCCGCCAGAAGGTAGCGTCTCCGCCGGAGGGGAATGCCCGCCAGACGCGCGGCGCAGAGCACCAGCAGATAGTCCATCAGCGCGTTCAGCACAAACACGCTGTCCACATACACCACGGTCAAGCGATCCGCCTCCCTTCCGTTCCGTGGGACTATTATAGGGCAGACCGCAGAGAAATACGGTCGCAAAAGGGGGACGCGCCCTGTAAAAAGGTGCGTCCCCCCGGCAGCCGATTGGGGCCGCAGCATTTGTGCTGCGGCTCCGGCGGCATGGAAATACTGTGATGGGAAATAACTTTACAGCAATGATAAATACGGAACAATCAGCGATGCCAGCATGGAAATCACCAGAATGACCACCAGGATCGCGGCAAACAGTCTGTGCTTGTTGCTCACTTGTTTCCCTCCTCCGTCAGGATCTTGCGGATGCTCTTTTCCGCCTTGCTGCGGGGCAGCATCAGCTCATGCCCGCAGCCCAGGCACTTGAGCTTGATGTCCATGCCCACCCGCAGAATCTCCCACTGGGTGCTGCCGCAGGGATGGGCTTTCTTCAGCTCCACTTTGTCATGCAGATGCAGGTCCATATTGGCCTCCTTGTCAAAGCAGCCTCCCGGGCTGCATATAGTAACGGTATGGAACAACACGCCGCCGTTGCGGCAGATAGGATGCGATTACAATATGCCGGAAAACAAGCTGTATCCGCCGGAGGGCCTGCGCCCTCCCTCTTCTTTCACGCTCCAGAGCCTGCGGGAGGCCATGGAGCAGAACACGGTGCTGGAGGATCGGGTCCTCCGGTGTGATGCCGGACACAACCTGCTTCTCTCCCTGGGAGGCATCCAGGCCCGCATTCCCCGGGAGGAGGTCCTCTCCCCCTGGATCAGCGGGGCCCAGCGGGACATCGCCGTCCTCTCCCGGGTGGGAAAGCCCGCCTGTTTTCTCGTGACGGCCCTCCGGGCCGATGAAAAGGGCGCGCCCACGGCACTGCTCTCCCGCCGGGCCGTTCAGGAGCGGGCCATGGACTTCTTCCTGGAGCACCTGCGCCCAGGCTCCGTGGTCACTGCGGTGGTGACGCATCTGGAGTCCTTCGGCGCTTTTTTGGATATCGGCTGCGGCATCGTGGCTATGCTGCCCATCGAGCACATCTCCGTCTCCCGCATTTCCCATCCGAAGGAGCGGTTCCGGCCCGGGCAGAAGATTCTGGCAGCCGTCCGGTCCATAGACCGGGAGAAGCGCCGGATCACCATGACTCACAAGGAGCTGCTGGGCACCTGGATGGAGAATGCCAGCTGGTTTCATCCCGGCGAGACAGTCCGGGGCGAGGTCCGCAGCGTGAAGGAGTACGGCAGCTTCATCGAGCTGGCCCCCAACCTCTCCGGCCTGGCAGACGCCCGGGAGGACCTGCGCCCGGGGGACGGCGTCTCTGTCTACATCAAGTCCATCCGTCCGGAGCGGATGAAGATCAAGCTCCAGGTGATCGAAAAGCTGCCGCCCTTGGCAGAGCCGGAGCCGCTGCGCTATCAGATCACCGACGGGGTACTGGACCGGTGGGTCTACTCCCCTGCCGGGTATGAGAAGCCGGCCGTGGAGACGGTGTTCACGGCTGAGGACCCTTGATCTCGTCCCAGTAGTGCTTGGCGGCCTGCTCCGTCTTGTTATCGCCGTATTCGTAGTAATGGACACCCTTCAGGGCATCGGGCAGATACTGCTGCTGTACCCAGTGGCGGGGAAAGTCGTGGGGGTACAGGTAGCCCTGCTCCCGCTCCATACCGGCGGAGTCCGCGTGAACGTTCTGCAGTTCCCGGGGCACGTCCCCGGTGCGGCCTGCCCTCACGTCTGCCCAGGCCCTGCCGATACCAGCTGTCACGCTGTTGGACTTGGGGGCCGTGGCCAGCAGGATAGCCGCCTGGGCCAGGGGCAGCTGGGCCTCCGGCAGCCCCAGCTGCATGGCAGTATCCACACATGCCTTCACAATGGAGACCGCCTGGGGGTACGCCATCCCCACATCCTCGCTGGCGGAGCACAGCAGCCGCCGGCAGGGGGTGATGAGGTCCCCCGCCTCCAGAAAGCGGGCCAGGTAGTGGAGCGCCGCATCCGGGTCGCTGCCCCGGAGGGACTTCATCAGGGCGGAGGCGGCGTCGTACATGGCGTCGCCACCTCTGTCGTACCGCATGGCGCTGCGCTGGGCCACCTGCTCCACGTCGTCCAGGGTCAGCATCAGCTTCCCCTCTCTGGGCATGGCTGCCCGGCACAGAAGTTCCACCGCATTGATGGCCTTGCGGACGTCGCCGCCGCAGGCGGTGGCGATCTGCCGGGGCACATCCTGCTCCCAGTCCAGGGGCAGGGGCGAACGGTCCTGCTCGATCTTCAGTGCCCGCAGGACAGCGGGTTCCACCTCCTCCGGCGACACGGCCTTGAACTCAAACACCGTGCTGCGGGACAGCAGGGCTCCGTACACATAAAAGTACGGGTTCTCCGTGGTGGAGGCGATGAGGGTCAAAGAGCCGTTCTCCATGAATTCCAGCAGGCTCTGCTGCTGCTTCTTATTGAAGTACTGAATCTCGTCCAGGTACAGCAGAATGCCCCCTGGGGCCAGCAGCGTCCCCACGTCGGCAATGATGTCCTTCACGTCCTGCAAGGATGCGGTGGTGGCGTTGAGCCGGTGGAGGGTCTTATTGGTCTGCCGGGCGATGATGTTGGCGATGGTGGTCTTTCCGGTGCCGGAGGGGCCGTAGAACACCATATTCGCCTCCGTGCCGCTGTCGATCAGCCGCCGGAGCACGGCGCCGGGGGAGAGCAGATGCCGCTGGCCCACCACCTCGTCCAATGTTTTGGGGCGGATCTCATCCGCAAGAGGCCGCTGCATGGCGGCACCCCCTTCCCTGTTGATCTCGGAACATTCATTATAGCATGGCCCATTGGAAATTTCCACCGGGAAAACGCCAAAAAGCCGGGAAGACAGTCCGTCCTCCCGGCTTTCGGCCTGTAAACTCAGCCAACGGTCTTCCAGTGCTTGTCCACGTGGTTCAAAATCTCGCAGCCGTCCTCCGTCACCAGCACCAGGTCCTCCACCCGGACACCGAATTCGCCGGGCAGATACACGCCGGGCTCAATGGAGAAGATCATACCCGGCTTGGCCAGGGTGGTGTTGGTGGCGCTGACGTCGCCCTTCTCATGCTCCGTCTGGCCGATGAAGTGGCCCAGCCGGTGGGTGAAGTATTCTCCGTATCCGGCGGCGGAGATGTGGTCCCGTGCGGCCTTGTCCAGGTCGCACAGGGGCACGCCGGGCCGCAGCATGGACTCCGCCAGCTCGTTGGCCTCCCGCACCAGGTCGTGGATGGCGGCGTACTTGGGATCCGCCGCCCTGCAGAAGAAGGTCCGGGTCATGTCGGAGCAGTAGCGGTTCTTCCGGCAGCCCATGTCGATGACGATGCAGTCCCCAGCCTTCAGGCGGGTCTGGTCCGCCTCGTGGTGGGGGTCCGCGGCGTGGGCGCCGTAGGAGACGATGGGCAGGAACGCAGTGGAGTCACAGCCCTCGGCGGCATACTGGGCCACGATGTAGTCGGCCACCTCCCGCTCGGTCATGCCCTCTTTCATGTAGGCGGCAGCCCGCTCCATCACCACGTCGTTGATGCGGGAGGCCTCCCGCATCAGGTCCCGCTCCACCGCGTCCTTGCAGGCCCGGGCGTCGTCCACGCAGTCGGAGGCCAGCACATACTTGCAGCTGGGATTGTGGGCCATCAGGGGCAGCAGAAACCGGGCGGGCCAGTCCTTGTCCACGCCCATGTCCTTTTCCCCGTCCACGGCATTTGCCAGAATGGCGAGATAGTCGTCCGTGTCGGAGAACCACACCTGCTCATAGGGTGCCTCCGGCACCGGGAACAGTTTGTTCAGAAATAACTTGTGCTGTCCGTCCTTCCGCAGGTAAAAGGCGTACAGCCGTTCAAACGGGAACACATCGTACCCTGTCAGATACCAGATGCTGTCCGGATCGGACACGAGCATCTGCTCCAGGCCCATCCGTTCCATGGCGGCCAGTACGCGGCTGATTCGCTCCTGATACATGATGTCACCCCTCTTTTTTTCCGATAATGGTCTCCACCAGCTCCGGAGAGACCAGAGCCTTTACGGTCTTGACGCCGGTTTTCAGGGACTCTACCGGCGCATACTCGTACCGGCCGTGGGCGTTGTGGCCCGCGCTGGGCAGGTTGGGGCACAGCAGGCCCTTGTAGGTCAGCACACTGCCGTCAGTGCCGCCCCGGATGGGAGAATGGGTGGGGTGCTCAATGCCGGCGGCCTTCATGGCGGACTCTGCCAGCTCCAGAATCTCCATGTGGTCCTTCAGCACCTCGTACATATTGTAGTACTGGTCGTGGGTGTCCACCACCGCGGTGCCGTCGCCCCAGCGGCGGTTGATCTGCTCCGCGGCCTTGTCCATCATGGCCTTGCGCTCCTGAAACCGCTTCATGTCGTGGTCCCGGACGATATACTCCATCGTGGCCTTCTCCGCCTTGCCGTGCATCTCCTGCAGATGGAAGAAGCCCTCGTACCCCTCCGTGTGGGCGGGGGTCTCCAGCGCCGGCAGCAGGGCGTTGTACTCCATGGCGATCAACAGGGCGTTGCGCATCTTGTCCTTGGAGGTGCCCGGGTGGATGCTGAAGCCGTTGATGGTCACCACGGTCTTGGCGGCGTTGAAGGTCTCGTACTCATAGTCGGTGATATCGCCGCCGTCCAGGGTATAGGCAAAGTCCGCGCCGAAGCCGGATACATCGAAGAAGCTGGCGCCCATGCCGATCTCCTCGTCCGGGGTGAAGCCCAGGCAGATTTTGCCGTGGGGAGCCTTCTCTGCCAGCAGCTCCTCCACCGCCTGAAGGATGATGGCGATGCCCGCCTTGTCATCCGCCCCCAGCAGGGTGGTGCCATCGGTGCAGACCAGCTCCTGACCCACGAATTTCTGCAGCTCCGGGAACTGGGCGGCCTCCATGACGATGTTCTGCTCCCGGTTCAGCACCACGTCCCCGCCGGTGTAGTGGATGATCTGGGGTTTCACGTCCTTGCCGGTCATGTCCGGGGTGGTGTCCATGTGGGCGATCAGGCCGATGGCGGGCAGCTGTTCGCACCCCGGCGTGGCATCCAGGGTGGCGTAGACGTAGCACTTGTCATCGTACCGGGCGTTTTCGATGCCAAGGCCGTGGAGCTCCTCTACCAGCAGCTTGGCCATGTCGAACTGGCGGTCCGTGCTGGGGGTGACAGTGCGGCCGGCGTGGTAGTCACTCTCGCTGTACACCTTGGCGTAGCGGATCAGGCGGTCAACAACGGTATCCATGTTCTAGATTCCTCCTTATTCTTCCTTGGAGAGCAGATTCTCCGGATTCAGGCATTTCAATTCGTCCAGCACGAAGAGGCCGTCCTTGCGGATCAGCACGTCATCGAACCAGATCTCGCCCCCGCCGTACTCCGGCGTCTGGATCTGGATCAGGTCCCAATGGACGGCGGAATGGTTGCCGTTGGAGGCATTGTCGTAGCTGTTGCCGGGGGTCAGGTGGAAGCTGCCGGCGATCTTCTCGTCGAACAGAATGTCCCCGATGGGGTGGTTGATCTCCGGGTTCACACCGAAGGCGAACTCGCCGATGTACCGGGCGCCCTCGTCGATGTCCAGGATCTCGTTCATATAGTCCGTGTTGTTGCTGGTGGCCTTGACGATCTTGCCGTCCTTGAACTCCAGATACACGTCCCGGAACAAAAAGCCGTCATAGGGGGACGGCACGTTGTAGGTGATGTGCCCGTTGACGGAGTTCTTCACGGGCGAGGTGTAGATCTCGCCGTCGGGGATGTTCCGGTTGCCGTGCATCCCGAAGCTGGGGATGCCCTTGATGGAGAAGGAGATGTCCGTGCCGGGAGCGACGATGCGAACCTTGTCAGTCCTGGCCATCAGGTCCTGGAGGGGCTGCATGGCCCGGCCCATCTTGTCGTAGTCCACCAGGCAGGCCCGGAAATAGAAGTCCTCATACTCTTCCGTGGAAACGCCCGCCAGCTGGGCCATGGCATCGTTGGGGTACCGGAGCACGGACCACTTGGTATGGTTGCACCGCTCCGCCAGATGGATGGGGCCCCAGTAATACTGGCGGTAGCGCTTCTGGGCCTCGTCGCTGACGTTGTGCCACATGCTGATATTGGTGGTGGCCCGAATGTCGATATAGGCGTCCATGTCCCGCATCCGCTCCAGCTCGTAGGAGGCGATCTCCTCCATGTGCTCCGCGTCGGCTCCCTGGACCAGGGCACCCTCCACGGCGTAGTCGAAGATGTGGACAAAGGGCTTGCCGCCCACAGCATAGGCTTCCTGGACCAGGGACTTCATCAATCCGGTCTCACTGCCGTGGAGCTCAATCAGGATCTTCTCGCCCTTCTCCAGGCCCACAGCGCTGCGGATCAGGAACTGGGCGAATTTGCGGATACGGGGATCTTCCATGGTGGTTCCTCTCTTTCCTTTCAGTCCTTGCGCGTCACCGCACAGAAAAAACGGGGCAGAAGAGCATCTCTTCTGCCCCGCCTGGAATCAGTTGTCCTGGTACAGGGCTTCCAGAGACCGCTTGGGATCGTTGCAGCGGGTCACGGCGCTGACGATCAGTATGGCAATCACCGAGGCAGGCACCGCCACAATGGCGCACTGGATGCCGTAGGGCGTGCCCATCAGCGTCCAGATGATCGTGACCAGACCGCCCACCAGGATACCGGCCATGCCGCCGGCGGGCGTCACCTTCTTGGAGAAGAGGGCGAACAGGATCGCCGGGGTGATGGCGGCGCCGTACATGGTGTAGGCCGTCATCTGCAGGGACAGCACAGTGGGGAAATACAGCGTCAGCGCCACAGCGATGAAGCTGAACACAATGATGGTACCCCGGAGGACCAGCATCTTCTGCTTGTCGGTGGCATCCTTGCGGATGTACTTTACATAGATGTCGTTGGTCAGGTTGGTGGCAGAGGAGAGCAGATAGCTGTCCGCCGTGGTGACGATGAAGGCCATGCAGGCGCACATCACCAGCGCGCCGAAGGCCAGGGGCAGGTAGTCCACCGCCACCTGGAAGATCACATTGGAGGGAACGTCCAGGGTGGGATACAGCTTGGCTGCCTGGGTGACTACCAGGACAATGCTGATGATGACTAGGATCTCGCCGATGAACATGCCGATGTTGGACTTCTTGGCCTCGTCGCTGTTTTTGGCAGAGGCGAACCGCTGCAGCATGTTCTGGTCGCCCAGCATCAGGGCCAGGGAGGGCAGGAAGTAGCCCAGCAGCTCCCAGCCGGACATACCGCCGGTAATGGTCATCTTCTCCGGAGGCAGAGTGGCGCCCTGAGAGTTGGCCACGCCGATCAGGAAGGGAATCGCCAGGAAGAAGCCGCCGATCATCAGCAGGGCGCTGATGGCGTCGGAATAGGCCACAGACACCAGACCGCCGCCCACGGTGATGATGGCGATCAGGGCTGTGCAGATGGTCAGGGCCAAGCCGTGGGAGATCTCAATCCCGCTGGAAGCGCACAGCAGCACGATGATGTCCGCCGCAGCCTTCAGCTGGGTGGCCAGCACGCCCACATAGGCCAGCATGACGCACAGGGCGGCGATGATGCTGGCGGCCTTGCCGTAACGGGCGCCCATGATCTCCGGCACCGTGACCTTGTTGGACTTGCGGACCTTGCCGGCGATGAAATACAGCAGGATGATGCCGATGGGCGGCGCCGCAAAGGTGATGAGACCCACCCAGGGGCCGCCGGTGTACACCACGCTGGCGGAGCCGGTGATTCCGCCGCCGCCGCACCAAGTAGCAAGCAGTGTGCCCACCAGGATGATGAAGGGGATGCGGTGGCCGCCGGTCACCATGTCATCCGAGGTCTTGACTTTCTTCCGGGCCACGATCAGCCCGAAGATCGTGAGCAGCACCAGATAGGCGCTGATCGCAACAATGTAAGTCATATATTCTCCTTCTCCTCACACAATAGAATAATAAAGAGATTTTACTCTTTCAGGGGAATAATGTCAAGTTGTATCCCGTCCGGCGTATGCGCCGGCATCCGGACGCGGCAATTTTTCTCTGGCTTTTTGTCGAAATCTGTGGTATCCTGTCCCCGAGGTGAGCGACATGACATCCAAGGCTGCGGTGAACCGCATCATTGAGACACTGAAGGGCATTTACCCGGACGGGCTGTGCTCCTTACAATATAAAAAGGACTACGAGTTGCTGTTTGCGGTGCGCCTGTCCGCCCAGTGCACAGACGAGCGGGTGAACAAGGTGACCCCGGCGCTGTACGCCCGCTTCCCTACCCTGGAAAGTTTTGCCGAGGCGGATCCGGCGGAGGTGGGAGAATACATCCACTCCTGCGGCTTTTACAACGGCAAGGCCCGGGACATCGTGGCCTGTGCCCAGAAGCTGGTGAATGAATACGGCGGCAGAGTCCCCGGCACCATGGAAGAACTGACCGGCCTTCCCGGCGTGGGGCGCAAGACCGCCAATCTGATTCTGGGGGACGTGTTCGGCCAGCCCGCCTATGTCTGCGACACCCACTGCATCCGCATCACGGGACGGCTGGGGATCACCGACGGCTCCAAAGATCCCCTTCAGGTGGAGCGGCAGCTGCGGGAGCGGATCCCTCCCAAGGAGTCCAACAACTTCTGCCACCGGATGGTGCTCTTCGGCCGGGATACCTGCACCGCCCGCTCCCCCAAGTGCGAGGGCTGCCCCCTGGCAAAGGACTGCGACACCGCCAAAGCCGCCAGACGGGGCTGACAGCATTGGAATCACTCTGGAACTTCACGTGTCTGCGCAATGCGCAGGCACGTTTTTTTGTCTTCCCTCATATACTGAGATGAAATCCATCCGACAGACGGCACAAGGAGGCACTATGGACGAACAGACGGCCCGTATGATCCAACAGCTGAAAAGCAACCCCGCCATGCTCCAGGCGCTGATGCAGTCCCGGGACGGGCAGGCGCTGATGCAGATGCTCTCCGGGGGAGACCGTGGAGCATCTCTCCAGCGGGCGGCCCAGTCCGCCGCCAAGGGCAACCCGGCGGAGATGGTCCGCATGGTGAACCAGCTGATGCAGAGCCCGGACGGCGCAGCTTTGATCGACCGCATCAACAAGACCATGAACGGCCGGTAACGGCAAGTACAGAAAGGGGGCGGACCGGCGGTGGCGGAATTCGACGATAAACTGAACAGCATTCTCTCCAACCCGGACGCCATGGCACAGATCATGCAACTGGCCCAGTCTCTCTCCGGTGGGACCGGAGGAAACAACGCCGCCAATGCGCCGCCCCCTCCCCCGTCCCAGCCGGGCGGTTCTTCTCCCGGCTGGGGCCAGCAGCCGCAGACTCCGCCGCCATCCGGCGGCGATCCTCTCTCCGCCCTGGCCGGTGGGCTGGATCCGCAGCTGCTCCTGCGGTTCCTGCCCCTGATCCAGGAGCTGGGAGGAGCACGGGACTCCAACGCCCGGCAGCTGCTGTACGCACTGCGGCCCTATCTCAAGCCGGAGCGGCAGGAGAAGGTGGAACGGGCTCTCCAGCTGGCGCGCCTGTTCCACCTGGGCCGGAAATTTCTGGCTGGATGGGAGGGGTGAGACATGTATAACCGCTACATCCGCAACGACCAGGGCACCTACACCCGTATCCCGGAGGAGGAGCCCCGGCATACACAGGGCGGCACCTCCCCTTCCGGTCAGCCGGAACACCCGCCATCCGGCGGCGGGCAGCAGCCTCCCCATTGGGACAGCGCCCCCCCGCCCCGCCCTGATCCTCCCCCCTCCGGCGAGAATGGGCCGGACAGCCTCAGCAGCCTGCTCCGGCATCTGCTGGACCAGTTTCACCTGAGCAGTGTGGATTCCGGGGACCTGCTGCTGTTGGCCATCCTCTTCTTCCTCTTCCGGGAGGGCGCGGATGAAGAGCTGCTGGTGGCCCTGGGCCTGCTGCTGATCTTGTAAATGACAGAAAAAACACGCCGCAAGCATTCTGTGCTTGCGGCGTGTGGCGCAGAAGGAGGGATTTGAACCCTCGCGGCGTTTTTTAGACACCCTACTCCCTTAGCAGGGGAGCCCCTTCGGCCTCTTGGGTACTTCTGCAGATACGATATTCACTGATTAAAGATGTGGCGGAGAGAGTGGGATTCGAACCCACGGACGCTTGCGCGTCGCCGGTTTTCAAGACCGGTTCCTTCAACCGCTCGGACATCTCTCCATCATGGAAAGGCGCCATCCGTCGGACGCCTGATTATTATACTATATCGATTGGCGATTTGTCAACAATCTGCTCCCATTTTTATTTTTTTAATTTTTTTCATTTTAGGGGTTGCATTTCCAGAAACAGTATGCTATTATAACTGAGCTGACTTCGAGCAGCACATTTCCGGGTGTGGCGCAGTTGGTAGCGCGCTTGACTGGGGGTCAAGAGGCCGTGAGTTCAAGTCTCGCCACTCGGACCAAACAATGATAATCCGAACTACATTATCCAGCTGGGTAATGTGTTCGGATTTATCATTTCTATTGAGAATGTGCTCTGACAAACGGCGCAAGCGGATTTATTCCGCTTGCGCCGTTTCCTTGTTTACCAGCCGGTTCCGGCAATATTAACATGCCAGCCATCCGCGGATCGCGTGACATATCCCACACGGCCATACCCCAACGCGCCTGTCGGTACATCCGCGTCGTTTCCGGAATACTCTTCGGTGTTTCCCGCCATGGAATTCTGATAGGCACGCTCATTTTCCGGTACGAAAATCGTACTCGCGTAAATCGCCCAGGTATTCTCGTCGATCAAGCCCTCTTTTCTAAAATGCTCTGTCTGATCTTCTGCGGGCATCACATTACATTTAACGAAAGAAAAACAAAATTTGCTGCCTTTGGATACCTTCAGATGGACTTCCTCCTGCTGCTGATACCCTGCTTGTGCCGCTGCCAAATAATCCTGTCCTTCATCGGGGATGACAATCTTTGGGTCGGTATCGTAGCTTCCGCCAAGTGCCTTATATTCCATCGTATCGTAGAAGGAGCGAAGCGCCATAGCCGCGCTCCAATCGGAATCATAGGCGTACTCCTTGGCGCCGACAAAATAGTATGCTTCATCCCCATAGGTTAAGACGGCGTAATTTGAATCGTCCTCCACCGTGAGGGACCACTGCTCCCCATCCTTGCTTCCCGAAAGGGATAGCCTATTCTGCTTACCCTCACCTTCAGAAGATGCTGCGGAATAATCCTCTTTTGTGATCCCGCACCAATTAAAATTCTCGCTTGTGGGCATCCGCATGGCCCAATATGTGTCCAGCGTGTTCGGATAGCTTTGTCGAACGCCCTCTTGTTCAAGGGTGATGGTCACATCCGTTCCCTCGGAAAGCGTGTCAAAAACACTGTCAAGAAGTGTCATGCCGTCTGTCTCGTTTACGTTCTCTGTACTGTTTTGGGTGAATTCCTCTTGTTCGCTTTGGCCTGGCATTGGTGTTTGTGTTTCCGCACCGCATCCCGCTAATGCTAAAACAAGCGTTAAGGCGGCAAACAAAGCAGTATACTTTTTCACGGATATCCCTCCTTACTTTGCGTTTACTTATATAGACGAAAAAAGCGGGAAAAAGTTCCGTACTTTATTATTATGTTAGCATATTACAGTAAGAACTGCAAGGGCGGGAGCATCGTTATAGATGTTCCCGCCTTTGTTATGTCTTGTTCTCTTGTTCGGCCTGGTGCCTTGCTTTCCACTCGGCGTATTCCCGCTGCCCCTCCTCACTCTCAAAAAACGCCTGTATCTCCGGGAGCAGGATGCGGGCCAGAGCCTCTACCTCATGGTAGGGTATCCCGGTTCCATAGTCGTTGGGTTTCTTCTTGCGTGGCATGGAATCACCCCGTTAGAACCGTTCCTCGTCAAACAGATAGCCTTGGAATACTGTTCCATCTCCCGTTATGAAACGGCCCCGTGCGTCTTTTGGTATCTGCTCGGCGGCGCTGGTGTTGTCGAGAATGATTTGAGAAAGCACACTATCCGCTCTGCCGCAAACACGGAAATCCATGTTGTTGCGTATCTGGCCGGGGATGATGGTCGCATCCGGCCTCTGCGTGGCAAGAATGAGATGAATACCAAATGCCCGTCCCTGCCGCGCAATGGTGGACAGCTTGTTTTCAATTTGTGCCAGCAGCTTCTTCCGTTCGTTATCAGCTCCGGTCTTGTCCAACATCTCCGCCACCTCGTCACAGGCGAACACCAGCCGGGGAAGTCCCTCCCCCGTGGCCTCGTTGTAGGTGTCCAGGTCTTTGCACTCCGTTTCTTCCAGCCGCTTTTTGCGGCACTCCAAAACCGCCGTGAGTTGGTCTAAGGTATGGAGCAATTCATCCTCCCGGAAACACATGTGGCATTTCTGCCGCCAAACCCTGGGGAAGTCTACGCCGCCCTTGAAGTCCGCTATGTAGACCTCCGCCCCCTTTTCCACCGCCTGCATAAGCAGCAGCTTCAGCAGTACGCTCTTTCCGCTGCCCGTGGAGCCGCCCAGCAGGATATGGGGGATGTTGGCGAGGTTCACCGTCACAGGCCCCGTCAGGCTTTCCCCCAGCACCAACACAAAGCTGTCCGGGGACAGATATTTGTCTTTCCAGGGGAGCAAGGCCAGAAAATCGCTCTCGGCGGGGACGGCATAGACACAGATGATTTTCCGCCCCTCCGCCCATGTCATTTTCGCTATGGTGATATTCAGGGCCGTTTCAATCCTGGCCCGCTTGTCCTCCCACTCCCCCAGAGGTATGCCACAGGGGTCAAACTCCCAGAGCGTCAGCCGGGGCGTGTCCTTGTCCCGCTGCTTGCACAGGAGGATAGGGGCCTCTCCGGCGTGGTTGACAAGGCCCACCTTCTGCAAGCCCTCCTTTGCCTCCCTGCCGCCCCAGGGTGTTCCCAGGAGTACCAGGACGGCCAGGAGGCCGCCCACGGCGTAGAGAGGCACTAACAGGTCTATAACGGCGTTCAGGACGGGGGAAAACATACCGTAGGCGTCCAGGCCGAACAGGTGTCCCCGGAACAGCCAGACCAGCACAGCGCCCGCAAGGTACGCCGTGAGCAGCAGCCCCTTGTGGGGTGTGTCCCTGGCCGCCATAAGCCCCGCTTTCATGCGCCGAAGCAGATGGCGGTTTTCCGTCCGCCTGGTGATGGTGTCTTTATCGTTTCTGGTCACAGGGCCAGCCCCCTTTCTTCTTCTGGACGGTGGTTCCGTCCGGTAAAAACTCAATGATGTTATGGATACGGCGGAGGAACGCCCGCCAGGTTTCCGGCCTGTCCCACTGTTCGCCCCGGTACTGCTTTTCCAGCGGAAGGTTAGAGGTGATATAGACCGTGGTATAACAGGCCGTTTTGTCATTGTACCGGGCGGGGAGGGACAGGGGGTAAATGTCCAGATAGTTCAGCATATCTTCAATGGGGACTTGCCCGCTGAACTCCTCGAACACAAGCACCTCCTGCCCGTGGTAGCCGTCAAAGGAAATGCCTTTTGCCGCCCGGTAGTTTGTCACCCGGTAAATGCTCCGGGGGTCGTGGGCCTCGTAAATGCTCCTTGTCTTGCCCGCCCCGCTGGCCCCGTAGAGGTAGGATACTTCCAGGGGCCTGTTTTCCACGGCGTACTTCTCCGCCGTCAAAGTCTGCCGGAGCAGGTCAATGTCACGGACACGAAAGGCCATAGCCGGGTTATCGTCAATGATTTCCGTGGTGGTCATGCCGTCCCGGATATTCTGGACGAGCCGGAACATCTCCGGGTGTTTCTCCGCTCGCTCCGGCGGGGCCTCGCCCCATTCCTCGAAAGTCCCAGGCACCGAGGTTTCCGCCTTGTCCGTATCCGCCCATCGGCCATCCTTCCGCAGATAAGAGCGGTTTTCCTGCACCGACCCGTATGCCTTTTCAATATGGGCTATGGGGAAACGCTTTTTGACGGTAGAAAAGCGTGACGGCGATGGAGCGTAGAAGAAAACATGCGTGTGATATGTCCCCGTTGTCGCTATCTCGTCGGCCATGCAGTAATAGTCGGGCGAAAACAGGTGCAGCTTTTCGGAGATAGCGGTGTGGTCTAATCCGGCCTCCAACGGGTTGTTAATGACCAGTGACCACTTGCGGGATTGGGAATTGTTTCCCATAGTCAGCCTCCTTGTTTTGCTACATGCTACATGTTTCCCATAAGGGGTAATACTGCCCCCTTATGGGAAAGGCGGCGCTGGCGCTGCCGCCGGGGGACACTTCCCTTGAGGGGAATTGTCTTTTCCCCGGCTGGCCTCCCCAGCACCGCCAGCGCATCAGGTCTTAGGGTTCACCAAATGGATACCCGTGGCCCTGGCCCCCACCTGGGGCTGCCCCTGGCTCCAATAGATGAATACCTCCAGGCCGTCAAAGCGCACCTCCGCATAGCCGTCCGGGGCGTCCATGCGTTTATCCCCGTCAATCCGCACATTGATTTTGTCCAGGCCCTTTTCCGGCATAGCGACGGTATAGCGGTAGCCGAGGACGGTATCAGTTTTGCGGTTTTCACGATACTCATAGGCCGGGGACACCTCCACCAGCCACAGCTTGCTCCCAAGGCTCCGGGGGTCAATGATAAGGTCGGTGATCTTCATAGGTTCTCCTTTCCGGGCGGTGCGTGGCCTTTGCCCCACCCTTTTGAAATCACAAGTCCTTGTGTTGTCCCCATCATACCAGGGAAAAAGCGAAATGTCGTTTCATGCGTGAAACACTTGAAAGGGCGCAAAAAACCGACGCCCCTGTGCTGTATAGGGCGTCGGCTTTTAATCGGTCATTCACTTGTCAGATGTCAGAAGGGGGAGGCCCCTGCCGTGCAGCAGGTCGTTGGTTTCGTCTACGGTGTAGCCATGCTCCGCCGCCTCGTCCCACACATAGAACTCCGGGAACGCTGTATAAAACAGCTCCCGCCGCTGCTCTAATGTGAGTTCCAGCGCCTGGGCAATGGCCTGTATCGTCCTTAACTCCGGCCGGTAGTAGGGGTTCCTTTCTGTGTCGTAACTCGTTATTCTGCTGATGGTCGCTTTGGACTGCCCGGACATTTTCGCCAGCCGTGCGGGACTCCATTCCAGCACGGCTAAATATCCGTTCACCAGCTTGGACAATTCAAGTCTATAATCCGGGCCTTGCTTTGGCGTCTGAACTGCCAAAGCTGTATCCTCGGATTACAGATTTCGGTTTAGATGGGTTTGCCGCCGGAGGTGGTGCGCCTGGGGTCGTGTCGCTGGGGTCTATGGTATCGCCGTAACAGGAAAAGACTACTTACCATAGCGGCCACCTCCTTATCGTGAAATACGCCTTGGGTGAATAATAGTGTTTACTATCCACCTCCGGCGCGCAAAGCCCGCTCACGATAATTCAATGTTACATTGGAATACGGAAATGGAGCCGTATTCCCCCGTCAATCCTGGGGCACTTGCCGGGACAGCGTACAGCAACCGCTTTCCCATGCCCGTCACATGTGGGCGGTATCTTAAATACCGTCCGGGGTTCCTCCTTGTGTGCCGCTGAAAACGGCGGCTTACTTTGCTTCTTGGTTTTTCATGTTTCATTTATGGAAGGGCAACGATATATTACCATACCTATTCCATATATTGATGAATATTTTGTAAATAATTCTATATCTTGCGTTGCCCTGCCTTTCTTGCCAGTAGCCCAGCCCCCTCCCCCTGTCAATGGTCAAGATAAACGGCCCATGTGCCGCCATTGACAGGGGGAGGGGCCTGGGCTTTTCGGTTATCAAGGGGTGTCAGCCGCAGGCTGGCTGACACCCCGGTTCAATACTGGGATTTACGAGGAAACAAAATAAGGAGTTGACTAATATGCTTATTTGCGATAGTCTTATATCAACAGAAAAAGGAGGCCCGCAGAATGAAAGAAATGATTGGTGAACGCCTAAAAGCCCTCCGTGTGGGTGTCCGTCTGTCCCAGACGAAACTTGCCGGGATACTCGGCACACAGCAGTCCAGTATCAACCGATACGAGCAGGGCCAAGCCGTCCCAGGGCCGGAGATGTTTGTGAAGTACGCTGACTATTTTGATGTGTCTATGGATTATCTCTACTGCCGTACAGACGAGCCACGGGGCAAGCTGTACGACTACAAGCCCCAGGCGCTTAAAGAAAAGATGGAACAGAGCGAGGAAATGCGGGAATTTATAGAAATGTGCTTTGACCCGCAAGCGCCCGTCAACAAGCGTCTGAAAGAGGCGCTGCTTCGGATTATGACAGAGGAGGCGAACGAGGAATGAAAGCGGTGATCTATGCCCGGTATTCCAGCGACAACCAGCGGGAGGAAAGCATTGAGGGCCAGCTTCGGGAGTGTACGGCCTATTGTGAGAAAAACGACATTACCATTTTGCGGACATACATTGACCGGGCCTTGTCCGCCAAGACCGACAACCGCCCGGACTTCCAGCGCATGGTGAAGGACAGCGCCAAGGGCCTGTTTGATGTGGTCATTGTCTGGAAGTTAGACCGTTTCGCCCGGAACCGCTACGACAGCGCCCATTATAAGGCCCAGCTTCGGAAGTATGGCGTCAAGGTGCTTTCTGCTACGGAAAACATTTCCGAGGGGCCGGAGGGTATCATTCTGGAAAGTATGCTGGAAGGTATGGCGGAATACTACTCCGCTGAGCTGTCCGAGAAGGTTATCCGGGGCCATACGGAAAACGCTCTGAAATGCAAGTATAACGGCGGTACGCCCACCTTCGGCTATGTTATAGACAAGGATATGCAGTACCAGCTTGACCCTCGCACCGCCCCCGTGGTGCTGGAAATATTCACCCGGTATGACCAGGGAGCCACCATGAAGGAAATCATGGAGGAAATGCGGCAAAAGGGCGTTACAACGGTACGAGGTAAAAAGATTGACCTGAACTTTATGGCCCGTCTGCTGAAAAACCGGAAGTATATCGGGGAATACAGCTATCGGGAAATTGTCACCCCCGGCGGTATCCCCGCTATTGTCCCCCAAGACCTGTTTGACAGGGTGCAAAAACGGCTTGCGGCAAACAGAAAAGCCCCGGCCCGCCACAAGGCCGAGGACGATTATCTGCTGACCACAAAGCTGTTTTGTGGCACCTGCGGGGCCATGATGGTTGGCGAGAGCGGCACCAGCGCCAGCAAGGGCCGGAAATACCATTATTATCGCTGTGTAAACACCAAGAAACAAAAAAGCTGCAACGCCAAGCACAAGAGCATACGGAAAACGCCCATTGAAAACGCTGTTGTCAACGCTGTTATGGCAAAGGTAATGGACGATAATTTTGTGGAGTACATAGCCGACACCGTGATGGACATTCAGACCAGAGAGAGCAGCGTCCTCCCGGCACTCCGGCACCAGTTGGAGGAAACAGAGCGAGGTATCACCAATATGCTGAACGCTATCCAGATGGGGATTATAAACGCCTCCACCAAACAGCGGCTTGACGAGTTGGAGGACAGGAAAGCGGATATAGAGCTGCAAATCATCCAGGAGGAAATGAAACACCCCATGCTGACCCGTGAGGATGTGACATACTGGATTTGCCGTTTCCGTACCCTGGATGTGTCCAAGCTGGAAGAACGGCGGAGGCTTATTGACAGCTTTGTAAACTCCGTGACCGTCTTTGACGATTACATTTTGATTACCTTTAACTATAAGGAGGGCGAGGAAAGGCTTGATTTTACTGACATTGAGAGTTCGGATTTACAATCGGTCGGGGGACCAATCGAAGCATCCAATTTGGATGCTTCGATTTTTTTTACTTTCACCGACATCTCCCCTGGCTTGTTTGTGACTGGCCGCACACATTGCCCGCTCGGCAATGTGTGCGGCCTTATTGTTCAGAATATACCGGCGGAAACAAACACAGCATCCATGTTGTACAGATTGCGGCGGGCGTCTTCTGATTCGCAGTCCCCCCTGCTCTTCCGCTGCCGACCTAGCTGTCCGGAGATTGCATGCCATGACCGGCCATCTAAAGATTTCCCCATTTTGAAACTTTTTTCGACAAACCGGCGTCTATTAGGTAGAGCAGAACCAAAAGCAACAGATCACATAGGCTCCCGAGGAGGACTCCCATGGTTTATACAAATGATAGAGCCGCAGACGTACATAGCTCAAAAGGGCGGCGTAGAAAGCGCTCCCGCAGACTGCGCTGGCCTTTGAAGCTTTTCTGCATGTGTCTGGTATTGTCTGCCGTGGTTTTGACTATACGCACAGTGAGATCCTTTTCCGCCCCCATGTCTGCGTTGGAGCCTGCGGAACAACTGACGGAGCAGCACCCGGAGTCTTCGCTGCAGGAACCCGATGCCCTGCCGCCGGTCGAGCTGAATCCGGCCCCCCAGTCCGGCGCCGTTACTCCGGATGACTGGCAGATCCTGCTGGTGAACCGCTGGAACCCTTTGCCCGATGGATACACGTTTGAACGGACAAAGCTGAAGTATGGCCACTCGGTGGATTCCAGAGCATACCCGGATCTGCAGGAGATGATGGACGACTGCCGGGCAGCGGGATTGGACCCGGTGATCTGCTCGTCCTACCGGACACAGGCCAAGCAGCAGGAGTTGTACGAAAACAAGCTCCAGCGTTTGATAGAAGAGGGATATTCATACGAAAACGCCGTCACGGAGGCTGGAACTGTGGTAGCCGTGCCGGGCACCAGTGAGCACCAGACGGGCCTGGCCCTGGACATCGTAGACGCCTCCTATCAGATTTTGGACCAGGGGCAGGAGGACACCCTGGTCCAGCAGTGGCTGATCGAGCACAGCTGGGAATACGGTTTTGTCCTGCGCTATCCCAACGCCAAAAGCGAGATCACAGGCATTATCTATGAGCCCTGGCACTACCGCTATGTGGGCCGGGAAGCCGCCCGGGAGATGACGGAGCTTGACCTGTGCCTGGAGGAATACGTGGACTGGCTCTCCGCCCAGTGAGCCATCGTATATATGCAAACGACGCCTTGGACATCGTATCTGTCCAAGGCGCTGTTTTGTCATGGTTCGTCGTGCTCACTGCCGTCTGGCCGTGCGGTAATCGTCGCCGGGCCGGTAGAAGGGACAGTCCCGTGTGCCGCCACGGAGAAACCGCTCCATTTCGTCCTCGTCCAGGTCCGCTTCGCAGACGTAAGCCGCCAGTTCCTCGTCGTAGTCGTAGTAGACACACTCCTCGCAATTTGCCGACATGCTCTCTCCTCCTCACAGCAGGACGGCGTACAGGCCGTCCACGTCCAGTCTTTCCCGGATCACCAGGGCCTCCAGATCCGCCCGGGCCGACGGCGGCGCAGACCAGCACATCCCGCAGCCGGCGGTGATGCTCCGGGGCACCGGAATCAGCCGCCCCGGCAGCCCCGCCGTCCGGCAGGCCCGCTCCATGGCCATGGCCCCGGTGGTGGTGGCGAAAGTTACCACGAACCGCTCCTCTTTTTTCCGCATGGTCAGACTGCCTCCGCTGCCAGGATACGGACCGCCTCTGCAGCCGCGTCGGTCTCTGCCTCTGTATTGAAATAGGACCAGGAGAACCGCACCGCGCCCTGGTCCTCGGTCCCCAGCGCCCGGTGGAGCCGGGGGGCGCAGTGGGCGCCGGGCCGGGTGGCGATCTCAAACCGCTCCGCCAGCTCGTCCGCCACCTCCGAGGAGTCCAGATCAGCGATATTCAGGGACACGATAGGCGCCCGGAGCTGTACAGTAAAATTCCCATACACTTTTACGCCAGGAATGGTTCTAACGGTTTCATAGAACCGCCGGGCCAGGACGGACTCGTGCGTGCGGACTGCGTCCCAACCGGTACGCTTCAGAAACGCCAGAGATGCTCCCAGGCCGGCAATACCATGGCTGTTGAGGGTCCCCGCCTCCAGCCGGGTGGGATAGGCCTCCGGCTGGGTCTCAGAGTAGCTCTGGACGCCGGTGCCGCCCACGGCAAAGGGGCGAATCTCCACCCCCGCTCCCACACAGAGCCCGCCGGTGCCCTGGGGGCCCATCAGGCTTTTGTGGCCGGTGAAGGACACCACGCTGATGTGCTGCCGTTCCATGTCAATGGGAAATACCCCTGCGGTCTGGGAGGCATCCAGAATGAACAGAAGCCTGTGCTTCTGGCAGAAGTTCCCCACCCGCTGGATGTCCATCAGATCCCCCGTCAGGTTGGAGCCGTGGGTGCACACCACTGCCTTTGTATTCGGCCGCAGGAGCCGCTCAAAGTCCTCATAGTCGATCCGCCCCTGCCGGTCTGCCGGGACGAAGTCCACCGCCCCTCCCTGCGCCCGCAGTCTGTACAGCGGACGCAGAACCGAGTTATGCTCCAGATCTGTGGAGATCACATGGTCCCCCGCCCCCAGCAGGCCGGAGATGGCGATGTTCAGCGCCATGGTGGAATTGGGCGTGAAGGCCACACGGTCCGCCCGGGAACAGCCGAAGAGAGCCGCCAGCGCCTGACGGACGCCGTAGATGCTCCGGGCCGCCTCCAGGGCCTCCGGATGGGTGCCCCGGCCGCTGTTGCCGTAGTCATTCATGGCCGCGGCCACCGCCTCTGCCACACCGGGAGGCTTGGGGCGGGTGGTGGCGGCGTTGTCCAGGTAGATCATGGCTTGATGACCTTCCCGGCATTGGCTAGGGCCTCCACAATGGCGTACATATTCGTGACGCCGCCCACAGCCAGCTTCTCCGCCAGACCGTAAAAGTTCAGGCAGGTGCCGCAGGTGAGGATCTCCACTCCCTGGGCCTCCATATTCCGCAGGTCCTCCAGGGATTCGGAACCCTCCACCGTCAGCTTGGCACCGCCGTTATAGAACAGGACGGTCCTGGGCAGCCGGGGCAGCTGGCTCACGGCAAAAAGGAAGCTTTTCATCAGCAGCTTCCCCAGTTCGTCGCTGCCCCGTCCCATGGTCTCTGAATCCACGGCCACCACCAAGTCGCCCCGGGTGTCCGGAACACAGGTCAGGGCAGGTTCCTCCGCCGGGGCATCTCCCACCGGCTCCGCCACTTCCATGGTCACCACAAACAGGTGCTCTCCCTTCTTCTCCGCCTGGACCGGCAGGTGGTTCCCCGCCGCCATGCGGGTCAGGTTCTGCACCGCGATCTCATTGTCCACCCGGACCTCCAGCGTTCCCGGCTCTCCCAGCTCCCGCAGGGCTTTCGTGGCCTTCACCACCGGAATGGGGCACGGCTCCCCCACAGCGTCCACGATCACAGTTTTCATCTTGTTCTCCTCTCCCCGCCCCTCGGCGGCTGTGTGTTTCATCCGCTCGCCTGCAGCAGGACGGAGGATTTAGAGCCCGTCCCCAGGCGATCTTTCCGTCTGCATACCGCTCGACCACCAGACTAACGCTGCCCGCGCGCACAGAACCATCATCCGGACCGGCAGGGATAGTTCCGCTGCGGAGCGGTTGCCGTTCCTTCTAGGCGGGACGGCACTCTACGGCCATTGTATCGTCTCTTTCCTGGAAAAGCAAGGGATGTTTTTTGAAAAGAACATCGCTCTGCCTGTCTGTTTGGGAAAATCAAGGACTGTTTTTCCGTTTTTTGGGCAAATTTCTTGACAGAGACATGGATGTGCTCGTAAAATAGGACACATCTATGGCACCGCAAAATTCGACGCGGTAGAGTTTATGAAGATTTGAGGCTGTTGATATGAAGACCCCCTTTGTCACAAAGGACCAGCTGGAGGCCATCGCCGCCCAGTACCCCACCCCGTTCCACATCTATGATGAGCAGGGCATCCGGGAGAATGCCCGCCGCCTGCGGAAAGCATTTGCCTGGAATCCCGGCTACCGGGAGTATTTCGCCGTGAAGGCCGCTCCCACCCCCGCCCTGCTGAAGCTGCTGCACGAGGAGGGCTGCGGCTGCGACTGTTCCTCCATGACGGAGCTGATGATCTCGGAGCGGTGCGGCATCACCGGTGAGAACATCATGTTCTCCTCCAATGATACCCCGGCGGAGGAATTCCAGATGGCGGACCGGCTGGGCGCCATCATCAACCTGGACGATCTGACGCTGGTGGACTATCTGGAGCGGTCCATCGGCCATGTGCCGGAGAAAATCTGCTGCCGCTACAATCCCGGCGGCGTGTTCACCCTGGGCGAGACCCGGGAGGGCTTCCAGGTGATGGACAATCCCGGCGACGCCAAGTACGGCATGACCCGCGCCCAGATCGCGGAGGCATTTACCCGCCTTTCCGCCATGGGCGCCAAGGAGTTCGGCATCCACGCCTTCCTGGCCTCCAACACCCTGTCTAACGACTACTACCCCGCCCTCGCCCGCATTCTCTTCCAGCTGGCAGCGGAGCTGAAGGCGGAGACCGGCGTCCATATCACCTTCATCAACCTCTCCGGCGGCGTGGGGATCCCCTACCGTCCGGAGCAGCCTGCCAATGATATCGCCGTCATCGGCGAGGGAGTCCGCCGGGCCTATGAGGAGGTGCTGGTGCCCGCCGGGATGGGTGACGTGGCCCTGTATACCGAGCTGGGCCGCTTCATGACCGGTCCGTACGGGCATCTGGTCACCCGGGCCATCCACGAAAAGCACATCTATAAGGAGTACATCGGCGTGGATGCCTGTGCCTGCAACCTGATGCGTCCGGCCATGTACGGGTCCTACCACCATATCACCGTGATGGGCAAGGAGGACCAGCTCTGCGACCATAAGTATGACATCGCCGGCAGCCTCTGCGAGAACAATGACAAGTTCGCCGTGGACCGGATGCTGCCCAAGATCGACATGGGGGACCTGCTGGTGATCCACGACACCGGCGCCCACGGCTTCTCCATGGGCTACAACTACAATGGCAAGCTCCGCTCCGCCGAGCTGCTGCTGAAGGAGGACGGCTCCGTGGAGCTGATCCGCCGGGCGGAGACGCCGGAGGACTATTTCCGCACATTGGTCTGGTGAGGAAACCGCCCAGTCCCGCAGCAACGGATCAAAATCAAAAGCGCCACCGCAGGAGCGGTGGCGCTTTTTCTGTTTTTGTCAGGCGGAGGCACCTGTCTGGTCTTCAGCAGTGAAGTAGACGAAGAAAGTCTCGCCGGTGCTCTCCTCCCCGGAGTCATCCACAAACTGCTCCAGATAAGCGATGGAGAAGTCCGTAAAACCGGAGGGTACCTCATAGACCAGTTCGCCGCTGCGCTCCTCGTCCACGGCCATGGGATATGTACCGGGCAGCTGGTTCTCCCCCACCGGCTCCACTTCCGTATAGGTCTCCATGTCTGTGGTGATGGGATAGGCATAGGCGTCATCGCCGTCGTCCCACTGGACCTGGAAATCAGTGTCATACATCTCAATGCTCTGCTCGAAGGTGTTCTTTACGGTGATGTCCGCCACCAGCAGTACGTTCCCCTCCCCAGGGGTACGGCCCGCGTAGTCGCTGGTAAGGTATGCGCTGTTGACTGTGAAATCAAAGAAGTAGGTCTCCATGGTGTCGCCGGTGCGGCCCTCGCTGGAGCCGCTTCCGCCGCAGGCGGTCAGCCCCAGTGCCATCACCACAGCCGCCGCCAATGCAAACAGTCTCTGTTTCATTTCACTCTCTCCCTTGCCAAAAAATAGATCCGGGCCTCCGCCGCCCCCGGCAGAACGCCCCACGACCAATCTCAGTGTACCATGGCGCCCAGCCGGGCGCAACTGCCGTTCAAAAAAATTTTTCTCAGCGCGGGGGCTTCCCTTTGTGCACCTTTATCGGGTGGGGATGATCTCGATCCAGTATCCGTCGGGATCTGTCACAAAATAGATCCCCATGGCAGGATTCTCAAAGCAGATGCAGCCCATGGCGGCATGCTTGGCGTGGGCCGCCTCATAGTCCTCTGCCCGGAGGGCCAGATGGAATTCGCACTCCCCCAGGTCATACTTCTGGGGATGGTCCCGCAGCCATGTCAGCTCCAGGCGGAAGTCCGTTTTTCCATCCCCCAGGTAGACGATGATGAAGCTGCCGTCGGCCGCCGCCTTCCGCTCCCCCACCGGCTCCAGGCCCAGGGCCTCCTTGTAGAAAGCAAGAGATTTGTCCAAATCCGCTACATTGAAATTGAAGTGATTGAATGTCAGCATAAGCTCCTCCTGATCGCCGGGGGCCCTCTGCCTCCGGCTTGGTTTGGGTTCAGTATAGCATTTCTGCCCCCTCCGGGGCAAGGCCCTTTCCAAACCCTGCCCGCCGCTTCTTCTTTTTATCCATGTTATACAATTTCCAGAGAAAAATTTGTCGGCTTTTGGCTTGTTTTATAGTTGCCTCCTAAAGTGCACGATGATAAACTTCTAATTGTTAGACAATGCTAACTTTTGAGGAGGAACGTTCCGATGACACTGGACAAGCTGCCCCTGGGGCAGGAGGCCGTCATCACGGCTGTGGGCGGCGAGGGCGCCCTGCGCTGCCGCCTGCTGGATATGGGGCTGATCCCGAAGACCCGCGTGCGGGTGGAGAAGGTCGCACCCCTGGGCGACCCGTTGGAGCTGCGGGTGCGGGGGTACTCCCTGTCCCTGCGGAAGGAGGACGCCGGGAAAATCGAAGTGGAGGTGGCCGGGACATGATCTTCGCACTGGCCGGCAACCAAAACTGCGGCAAGACCACGCTGTTCAACCAGCTCACCGGCTCCAACCAGCACGTGGGCAATTTCCCCGGCGTGACGGTGGATCAGAAGTCTGGCGCCATCCGGGGGGAAAAGGACTGCACGGTGGTCGACCTGCCGGGCATCTACTCCATCCGGCCCTATACGCCGGAGGAGATTGTCACCCGGGATTTCATCCTGAACCAAAAGCCCGACGGCCTCATTAATATCGTGGACGCCACCAATATCGAGCGGAACCTGTACCTGACGCTCCAGCTGATGGAGATGCGTATTCCCATGGTGCTGGCCCTGAACATGATGGATGAGGTCACCGCCGGCGGCGGCACCATCGACGTGAAGGGAATGTCCCAGGCATTGGGCATCCCGGTGGTGCCCATCTCCGCTGTGAAAAACCAGGGCGTGGACGAGCTTGTCAAGGTTGCCGTCCAGACTGCCCGGACCAAGACGCTGCCTACGGTGTACGACTTCTGCTCCCCCGGACCGGTCCACCGGTGCATCCACGCGGTGGTCCACCAGATCGAGGATCACGCGGAGGCTGCGGGCCTTCCCGTCCGGTTCGCCGCCACCAAGCTCATTGAGGGAGACGAGGACATCGTGACCCGCCTGGCCCTGGACCAGAACGAGCTGGAGCTCATTGAGCACAGCGTCAAGGAGATGGAGGACGAGTGCGGCATGGACCGCAATGCCGCACTGGCGGATATGCGCTACACCTTCATCGAAACCATCTGCTCCGGCACGGTGGTGAAGTGCCGGGAGTCCCGGGAGCGGGCCCGCAGCGAGGCCATCGATCGGGTGGTGACCAACAAATACCTGGCCCTGCCGCTGTTCTTCGCCATCATGCTGGGCATCTTCTTCCTGACCTTTGAAGTCATCGGCGCCTTCCTGTCGGATCTGCTGGCCGCGGGGATCGATGCCCTCACCGCGGCGGTGGACAGCGGCCTCGCCGCCTATGGATTGAACCCCGTGGTCCACAGTCTGGTGATCGACGGCGTGTTCGCGGGAGTGGGCAGTGTACTGAGCTTTCTGCCCATCATCGTGGTGCTGTTCTTCTTCCTCTCCATTTTGGAGGACACGGGCTACATGGCCCGTGTGGCCTTCGTCATGGACCAGCTGCTGCGGAAAATCGGTCTCTCCGGCCGGAGCATTGTCCCCATGCTGGTGGGCTTCGGCTGCTCAGTGCCCGCCATCATGTCCACCCGGACACTGGCCTCGGAGCGGGACCGACGGATGACCATCCTGCTGACGCCCTTCATGAGCTGCTCTGCCAAGATCCCCATCTACGGCGTGTTTTCCGCCGCCTTTTTCCCGAATCATGCCGCCCTGGTGATGATCGGGCTGTACATCCTGGGTATCCTGGTGGGCATCGTGGCGGCCAAGGTGCTGGGCACCACAGTCTACAAGGGCAACCCCGTGCCCTTCGTCATGGAGCTGCCCAACTACCGCTTCCCCTCCGCCAAAAGCGTGTGGCAGCTGTGCTGGGACAAGGCCAAGGATTTTCTGACCCGAGCCTTCACCATCATCTTCGTGGCCACCATCATCGTCTGGTTCCTCCAGACCTTTGACACCCGGCTGAACCTGGTGGATGACAGCGCCGACAGTCTGCTGGCCACCGTGGGTGCCTGGATCGCCCCGCTCTTCGCTCCTCTGGGCTTTGCCGATTGGCGGGTCTCCACTGCCCTCATCACCGGGTTCATCGCAAAGGAGTCCGTCATCTCCACCCTTGGAATCCTTACCGGGTCCGGCGCGGATGTCAGCACCGCCGCCCTGGGGACGCTGTTCACCCCTGTCACTGCCGCCGGGTTCCTTGCCTTCACCCTGCTGTACACCCCCTGCGTGGCCGCCATCTCCGCAGTGAAGCGGGAGCTGGGCTCCGGCTGGAAGGCCGCCGGTGTGGCGTTGAGCCAGTGCGTGATTGCCTGGATGGTGGCCTTCCTGGTCTACCACATCGCGGCGCTGCTGCTGGGATAGAGGAGGCTGCCATGCTGGAAGTTTTGATCCTGGCGGCCCTGGGCGTCTGGCTGGCGCTTGCCCTCCGTTCCTGCCTCCGCCGCAGAGGAAAGGGCTGCGGCGGCTGTGATGGCTGCTGTGACCGCTGCGGCGGTGCCTGCCGCAGCGCCCGCCGCTGACATACCCCATATTGTCGGTAAAACGGCCCCGGCGGAATGTTCCGCCGGGGCCTTGTTGAAAAGAACCCCCGCCGGCTGTCTCCGGTGGGGGTTCGCCTCATGTGTCCAGCAGCACCGTGCCGTCCGGCAGGATAAACCGGTCTGTGGAGGGGGTGCTCAGATCTGCCGTCAGGGATGCCATGCGGTAGATGGTCTCCCCCTCCAGCAGCCGTTCCGACGCTACCAGTAAGCCTGTCTCCACGCTGACCCAGTACCGTTGGGTGTAACCCTCCGGATCCTGGACCGTCTCCACGTAAATGCAGTTCACATCGGAGACGCTGCGGTAATCCGCGGCGGCGATATCCTCCACCGGCAGGTCCAGGATGGTCTCATAGGTGGGGATGGCTTGCTCGTCATCCGGGGTGATGTCCCCCGCAGGGGCGCTGTAAACGCTGCTCTCACTGCCATACCAGATATAAGTGATCTCCCCGTCGGTGATGGTGTGGCGAACCTGTCCGTCCGACAGGGAGCGATCTGTCCGTGTCCAGCGGCCGCTGACCGTGACGGTGGTCTCAAAGGAACCGCTGCCGCCGTCCCACAGCTGCTCCACCCGGATCACCCGGCTGTACTGCCGCGGGCGGGTCAGCGTCTCAATGGCGGTCTGCACCGTCTCCGGCGTCACCGCGATCACTGTCAGGGCGTCACCGCCGGAGGCATTGGTATCATCCTCTGTCTGTCCGGGGGAGCTCCCCTCCTCCGGCAGCGTGATATGGGAGGAGCGGCGCAGACTGTTGCTGAACATCAGGATCAGAACCATCACCACCAGGACAATAAAGCCCGCGGTGATCCGGTTCAGCTTCCGTTTCTCCATCTCCGCCCTCCTCTCTCAGGGTGCCGTCCGCGGCAGGTCAGACGCCGAATTCTGCCGGCCGATCCCGCCGCAGGCCGAACTTCCACTCGATGGCATCGGCAATCCGGCGGCAGGCATGGCCGTCACCGTAAGGATTCACCGCGTGGGCCATGGCGTCGTAGGCGCTCTTGTCCCGGATCAGCCGCTCCGCCATGGTGACGATGTCATCCTGTACCACGCCGCAGAGCTTCACGGTCCCGGCCTCTACCGCCTCCGGCCGCTCCGTCTCCCGGCGCATCACCAGCACCGGCTTGCCCAGGGCAGGGGCCTCCTCCTGGAGACCACCGGAGTCTGTCAGCACCAGATAAGACCGGGCCATAAGGTTATGCATCTCGTCCGCCGGCAGCGGGTCGATGAGATGGACCCGGGGCGCGCCCCGAAGATAGGTGTCCACTGCTTCCCGCACCACCGGGCTCAGGTGCACCGGGTACACCAGCTCCACGTCCCGGTTCTCCTCGGCGATCTGCCGCAGGGCCAGCATGATGTTCTTCATCGGCTCGCCATAATTCTCCCGCCGGTGGCAGGTAACAAGAACGATCTTCTTCTCCCCATAGGGCAGCTGATTCAGCTCCTCTGTGGAAAAGCGGTAGTCCGGCCGGACTGTGGTCTTCAAAGCGTCGATGACCGTGTTGCCGGTGACGAACAGCCCCTTGGTAATACCCTCCCGCTCCAGGTTGGCCCGATTGTTGGCGGTGGGACAGAAATACAGGTCCGCAATGGCGGACACCAGCTTCCGGTTCATCTCCTCTGGAAAGGGAGAATACTTGTCATAGGTTCGCAATCCTGCCTCTACGTGCCCAACGGACACCTGATGGTAAAAGGCTGACAGGGCACCGGCAAAGGTGGTGGAGGTGTCCCCGTGAACCAGGATCATATCCGGCTTCAGGGCGTCGATGGCCTCGTCCATGCCGGTGAGGCACTTGCTGGTGATGGTGGACAGCGTCTGCCGGGGGGTCATGATGTCCAGATCCCAGTCCGGCTTCACCTGAAAGACCTCCAGCACGCTGTCCAGCATCTGCCGGTGCTGGGCGGTGACGCAGCAGAGGCTCTCGATCCCCTCCCGATTCGCCAGCTCCTGCACCAGGGGGCACATCTTGATGGCCTCCGGCCGGGTGCCGAAGACGCTCATGATCCGCAGCTTTTCCATTTACTTCTCCTCCGTCTTTCCATCATCCTCCGGCTTGTCCGCTGGATGATGGCCGTGGTGGCCGTGCTCCTTCAGCTCCTCCAACTCTTCGTGCAGCTCCTCCTTGACCTCCTTGGGGAACACCACCCGGGCGGCCACCACTGCCACGATGCACAGCACCAGGAACAGCAGCATGGCCCGGCCCTCCCCGCTGGTAGTCAGCACCACGGCGCTCAAGCCCAGGATGGCAGAGATCACGTACAGAGTAGCCACCGCCTGCTTCTGGTTCAGGCCCATGTCGATGAGCCGGTGGTGGATGTGGCTCCGGTCGGCGTGCATGGGGCTCTGGCCGTGGGCGATGCGGCGGATGAAGGCAAAGGCGGTGTCAAAGATGGGCAGTCCCAGAATCAGGAATGGCACCGCAAAGGAGATGATGGCATAGAACTTGAACAGGCCCTGGATGGACATGGTGGCCAAAATGTAGCCCAGGAAGGTGGCGCCGGTGTCGCCCATAAACATCTTGGCGGGGTTCATGTTGTAGGGCATGAAGCCCACGCAGGCCCCCACCAGGGCCGCCATCACCACAGCCACCTGAAACTGCCCGCCAATGAGGGCGATCACCAGCACTGTGGTGGCGGAGATGGCGGAGACGCCGTTGGCCAGGCCGTCCAGGCCGTCGATCAGGTTCACCGCGTTGGTGATGGCAACAATCCAAAGCACCGTCAGGGGCACGGAGAGATTTCCCAGCACCCAATAGGGATTGTCCGAAAAGACGTTGGGGTTGGAAAACGCCTGGATCACCACGCCGTGGGTGGCGGGGATCAGGGCGGCCACGATCTGCACCACAAATTTCAGCAGCGCCGGCAGGGCCATGATGTCGTCCACCACGCCCAGCACCACGATGATAACGGCTCCCAGCAGGATGCTGCGCATCTCGGCCGTGATCTCCACAAACAGCAGGATGCTGACCATGAAGCCGATAAAGATGGCCAGTCCCCCCAGCCGGGGGATGGGAGTCTTGTGCATCCGGCGGGCGTCCTTGGGTACGTCGATGGCCCCCACCTTGTAAGCAAAAGTCTTGACGATGGGCGTCATCAGAAAGCTGACGACCAGCGCCACCAGCAGCGCCAGCAGCGTATAGGCGATCAGCCGGTTTTCGATCAACATGATGTCTCCTCCATCACCGGGGCAGGAAGCCCACCTTTTTATAGACCTTGTTCAGGGTCCGGTTGGCTACATAGGCCGCCTTCTCCGCACCGGCGCGGTAGACGCTCTCCAGATAGCTCTTGTCCGCCAGCAGGCGCTCCGTCTCCTCCCGGATGGGCCGCAGCAGCTCCACCACGGACTCACCCACCGCCTGCTTGAAGTCGCCGTAGCCATGGCCGGCGAACTCCTGCTCGATGGTCTCAAAGCTCTTGCCGGTGGCCACGGCGTAGATCTGCATCAGGTTGGACACACCGGGCTTGTCGGCCGGGTCAAAGCGGACGCAGGCCTCGGAGTCCGTCACGGCCTTCTTGAACTTGCGCAGGATGTCCTCCGGCTTTTCCAGCATGTAGACGCAGCCGTTGGGGTCCTTGTCGGATTTGCTCATCTTCTTTTCCGGGCTGGTGAGGCTCATGACCCTGGCGCCCACCTGTGGGATATAGGGATCCGGCAGCTTAAAGGTATCACCGTAGATCCCGTTGAACCGGGTGGCGATGTCCCGGCAGATCTCCACGTGCTGCTTCTGGTCGCCGCCCACCGGCACCAGGTCTGCCTGGTACAGCAGGATGTCGGCGGCCATCAGGGCCGGATAGGTGAAGAGGCCGGCGTTGATGTTGTCGGCGTTCTTGGCGGACTTGTCCTTGAACTGGGTCATGCGGCTGAGCTCGCCGAACATGGTGTAGCAGTCCAGTACCCAGCCCAGCTGGGCGTGGGCAGGCACGTGGGACTGGACGAACAGCACGTTTTTCTCCGGGTCCAGGCCGCTGGCAATGTAGGCCGCCACCTGGGTCAGGGTATGCCGCCGCAGCTCAGCGGGCACCTGCCGCACTGTGATGGTGTGCATGTCTGCCAGCATGTAGTAGCAGTCATATTCGTCAGCCAGAGCCGCCCAGTTCTTGATGGCCCCCAGATAGGAACCCAGGGTCAGGTCGCCGGAGGGCTGGATGCCGCTCAGGATTCGTTTTTTCTGTACTTCGTTTTCCATTTTGTATCCACCTCAAATACTCAAGCTGCCAGGCATCTCTGCCGGATGGCGGCCGGTTTTCCTTATATCGAGATAACTATTATATTATACCATACAACATTATTCTGTGCAATCTTTGATTGCGCTCCCAGACGTTGCGTGTTACAATACCCCCATAACCGCAGCTGCTCTGCAAAGAGGAGGGATGGGACGTGCTCCCCAAAATCGGAATCCTGTGCGCCGGAGATGACGAGCTCGCGCCGTTCCTGCCTCTTCTGGACAGGCGCTCCGTCCGCCGGCAGGCCATGCTCACGATCCACGAGGGATGGATCTCCAGCGTTCCTGCCGCCGCTCTGTACAGTGGTGTCTGCAAGGTCAATGCGGCCATCGCTGCCCAGGTCCTCATTGACAGCTGCCGGGTGGAAGCCATCATCAATGCGGGCACAGCAGGAGGCATCGACCCATCCATCTCCATCTTTGATACCGTCATCAGCACAGAGACCGCCTATCACGATGTAGCTGAGGATATTCTCACGGAGTTCCATCCCTGGATGGACTCCATCTGGTTCCCGGGGGACCCCTTCCTGCTCTCCTTGGCCACCCAGGCGGCCCAGGACTCCGGCCGCCCCGTCCGCTTCGGGCGGATGGTGACCGGAGAAGCCTTTCTCTCTGGCCCTGGGACAGAGGCCGTGCGGTCCGCATTTCACCCCCTTTGCGCGGATATGGAATCCGCGGCCGTTGCCCATGTCTGCCATGCAAACGGCATCCCATTCCTCTCCATTCGCACCATCACCGATTCGGCCGACCGATCCGCCGCCGCCTGCTTTGAGGAAAACTGCCGCCGGGCTTCTGAAATCGCAGCCCAGGTGACCCACGCCCTGTTGAAACGCCTGGCCGTCAGCGAGTCCTACCCGATTGAAAAAGGAGAACTGCCATGACGCATTTCTGTACCTGCCAAAACACCGCCTGCCGCTGCCATCCCTCCAACCATAGCCAGGGGTGCGATCTGTGCATTCAGAAAGAGCTGCGCAAAGGCGAGATCCCCAGCTGCTTTTTCAATCTGGTGATCCGACCCGGGGAGACAGTGGAGGATTGTACCATGGCGGCCTTCGCCCGACGGGTGCTGGAGCGGGAGGCGGAGATGGCCGCCTCTGATAAACAGTAGCTGACCCCGGACAGAAAAACGGAGGGAGCGCATCGCGCTCCCTCCGCCTTCTTTTCAAAAACAGGGTCCGGGGCAGGCTCAGGCCTTGTGGTCGCAGCCCAGCACGTCCACGATCTTGTGGGACACCAGCTCCTTGATGGCGGCGCGGGCGGGCTTCAGGTACTCGCGGGGATCGAACTTGTCGGGGTGCTCCGCCATGAACTTGCGGATGGTGCCGGTCATGGCCAGACGCAGGTCGGAGTCAATGTTGATCTTGCACACGGCGCTACGGGCAGCCTTGCGCAGCTGTTCCTCGGGAATGCCCACGGCATCAGGCATCTTACCGCCGAATTCGTTGACCATACGGACGAACTCCTGGGGCACGGAAGAGGAGCCATGAAGCACAATGGGGAATCCGGGCAGGCGCTTCACGACCTCGTCCAGGATATCAAAGCGCAGGGGAGGCGGAACCAGCTCGCCCTTCTCGTTGCGGGTGCACTGGGCGGCAGTGAACTTGTAAGCGCCGTGGCTGGTGCCGATGGCGATAGCCAGGGAGTCGCAGCCGGTCTTCTCCACGAACTCCTGGACCTCCTCGGGATGAGTGTAGTGGGACTCCTCGGCAGAGACCTTCACGTCATCCTCGATGCCGGCCAGAGCGCCCAGCTCGGCCTCCACAACCACGCCGTGGTCGTGGGCGTACTCAACCACCTTCTTGGTGATTTCAATGTTCTCAGCAAAGGGCTTGCTGGAGGCGTCGATCATGACGGAGGTAAAGCCGCCGTCGATGCAGCTCTTGCAGGTCTCAAAGTCAGGGCCGTGGTCCAGATGCAGGGCGATGGGGATGTTGGGGCACTCGATGACGGCCGCCTCCACCAGCTTCACCAGATAGGTGTGGTTGGCGTAGGCCCGGGCGCCCTTGGACACCTGGAGAATCAGGGGAGCCTCCAGATCCCGGGCGGCCTCGGTGATGCCCTGGACGATCTCCATATTGTTGACGTTGAACGCGCCGATGGCATAGCCGCCGTCGTAGGCTTTTTTGAACATTTCGGTCGTGGTAACCAGTGCCATAAGATCAACTCCTGTTCATTTATTTGTCCCGCTCTCCCACATCGGCCGACAGGTCCGATCCCGGTTGTCAAAAAACGCCGATTCAAAAGAACGAAAACGATTTTCCCTTATGATAATATCACAAGATTTTTAAAATGCAAGTATTTACAATTCTTTTTTTGAATGATATGATGAAAGAAAGCATCCCGAAACCAAATCTGAGGAGGATTTTTCCATGAGTGAACTGAAAGGCGCCTGCATTTTCGGCCAGTCCGGCGGCCCTACTTCCGTCATCAACGCTAGTGCCTACGGCGTCATCGCCACGGCATTGAAGAACCCCAGCATCACCCGCGTCCTGGGCGCGGAGCACGGCATCAAGGGCGTTTTGAACGACCGGCTGTTTGATATGGGCCAGGAGGACCCGGCAGAGCTGGAGCTGCTGAAATACACCCCCTCCTCTGCCCTGGGCTCCTGCCGGTACAAGATGGCGGACCCGGATGTGGATGACACCGACTACAAGCGGATTCTGGAGATCTTCAAGAAGTATGACGTCCGCTACTTCTTCTACAACGGCGGCAACGACTCTATGGACACCTGCAACAAGATCAGCAAGTACATGCAGAAGGTCGGCTATGAGTGCCGCGTGATGGGCGTGCCCAAGACCATCGACAACGACCTGTTTGGAACCGACCACTGCCCCGGCTTCGCCTCCGCCGCCAAGTATATTGCCACCAGCTGCATGGAGGTCTATCAGGATGCCCGAGTGTATGACACCGGCATGGTCTGCATCATCGAGATCATGGGCCGCCACGCCGGCTGGCTGGCTGGCGCCGCCGCCCTGGCCACCGCCTACGGCGCCGGCCCCGATCTGGTGTACCTGCCCGAGGTGGACTTCGACATGGATCAGTTCCTGGCCGACGTGGAGCGCATCTACAAGGAGAAGGGCAACTGCATGGTGGCCGTCTCCGAGGGCATCCACTACGCCGACGGCTCCTTCGTCTCCGAGGCCAAGACCTCTGCCACCGACGGCTTCGGCCACGCCCAGCTGGGCGGCCTGGCCTCCCTGCTGGCCCAGGTAGTCAAGGAGAAGACCGGCGCCAAGGTCCGGGGCATCGAGCTCTCCCTCCTCCAGCGGTGCGGTGCCCACCTGGCGTCCGAGACCGATATCGAGGAGGCCGTCATGAGCGGCATGGCCGCTGTGGAGAACGCCGTCAATGGTATCACCGACAAGATGGTGGGCTTCGAGCGCAGCTATGAGGACGGCCAGTACGTCTGCAAGACCAAGCTGCTGCCCCTGACCGATGTGGCCAACACCGAGAAGAAGGTGCCCATCGAGTGGATCAACGCTGCCCACAACGGCGTGGAGAAGCCCTTCATCGACTATGTGCTGCCCCTGATCCAGGGCGAGCCCAAGCTGCCCAAGGAGGACTCCCTGCCCCGCTTCGCCAAGCTGAAAAAGGTGCTGGTGAAGTAAGCGGCAGCGAAACCCCAGAACAGGAAAGAGATCACCCGCTTTGGGTGATCTCTTTTTCTTCAGCACCGTGTCTCTCGGTAGACAGAGTACAAGAAATGAAGCATTTCTCCGCTGTAATATCGGGTGAGAAACGTATCTTCCTTGCGCATGCCGATGCTCTCCGCCACCCTGATTGACGCAAGGTTATCCGATTTGATGATGGACGATACCCGGTCCCGCTTCAGTTGTTCAAACGCATATCGTTTACAGCCTTCAGCTGCCTCTCTTGCATACCCGCAGTGCCAGAACTCCTTCTTGAGCAGATATCCGATTTCAAGCACGTCTTTATTTCGATATGGCTGCATAGTAAGGCCTGCCTGCCCAACCATGACACCACTGGTTTTCGATATGACCGCCCACAGGCCAAATCCATAGTCCCGATATCGTCCGATCTGCCGGTCAAGCCATTGTTGGACATCCGAGTTGGAAAAATCATGTTCATAGGCATACATCACCTTCGGATTTTGCAGCATCTCCGCCAAATCAAGAAAATCATCCTGATTCATTTCTCTGAAAGCCAGACGTTCTGTCTCGAAAACCACAGGACTGCTTGCCCCCAATGTCATTGTTCTCACTTGTTCTTCTGATAGATCGCCCACAGCCCGTCCATCAGCAGGTACTTGTCGTAGACGATCTTGTTCCGGCAGTATTTCACGATCACCGGGGCATTGCCGCCGGTGGCCACCACGCTGAGTGTCCGTCCTGAGAACTGCTCCCGGATGCGGTCGATGACGCCGTCCAGCATCCCGGCGGTGCCGTAGACGATGCCGGAGCGCATACAGTCCTCCGTCGTCTTGCCAATCAACACCTTGGGGTGCTGGAGGGAGATGGCGGGCAGCTGGGCCGCCCGGCGGCTCAGGGCCTCCAGGGACACGTTGACCCCCGGCAGCAGCATCCCGCCCTCGTAATTCCGGCCCTCGGAGATGACGCCGATGGTGGTGGCGGTGCCCATGTCGATGGTGACGATAGGAGGCTCGAATTTCTCCAGCGCCGCCACCGCGTCGGCCACGATGTCCGCCCCTACCTGGGACTGGACCGCCAGCCGGATGTTCAGCCCCGTCCGCACACCGGGCCCCACCACCATGGGCGGCTTGCCCAGCAGCCGGGACAGAGCCTTCTCCATCATGAAGTTCAGGGGGGGGACCACGCTGCACAGGATCGCCCCCGTCACATCCTCAAACCGGAAGTGATACAGGGCGAACAGGTTCATCAGGTCGATGCTGATCTGGTCTGCGGTCTTGCGGCTGTCCGTGTCCAGGGATGCCAGAAACCGCAGCTGCTTGTCCCTGTCAAACAGCCCCACAGAGGTGTTGGAGTTTCCTACATCAATGGCCAGCAGCATAAGCCTCTCTCCTTTTTTCTTCCGATCTTGATCGTATTCTATGGTATCACGCCCTGCCGCCGGATGCAAGGCCGGGACAGAGGGAAAATTTTTCGATGAAACGTCCGAAAACGGGAAGAAATCTGCCGCCGGATCTGCTATACTTTTGTTGAACACACGCGAAAGGAGGAGGCGCCATGGATTTTCCCTATGGTGAAACGGAGATTGCCTATCTGCGTGCCAGAGACCTGAAACTGGGCGCGGCCATGGACCGGATCGGCCCCATCCATCGGGAGGTGGACCCGGACCTCTTCTCCTCCGTAATCCATCACATCATCGGCCAGCAGGTATCCATGGCTGCCCAGCGGACAGTGTGGCAGCGGCTCCAGGCAGCGGCCGGGACGCTTGTGCCGGAGACGGTCGCGGCCATGCCGGCCGAGGCGCTCCAGGCCCTGGGCATGACCCGCCGCCGGGCGCTGTACATCCTGGAATTTGCCCGGAAAGTGGCCTCCGGGGATTTTGATCTAGACGCCCTGGCGGAAATGGAGGACCGTGAGGTGCTGGCCCGCCTCACCTCCCTGCGGGGTGTGGGGCCTTGGACAGCGGAGATGCTGCTGATCTTCGGCCTCCGGCGGCCAGATGTGGTCAGCTGGGGCGACTTGGCCATCCTCCGGGGGATGCGGATGCTGTACCGAAAGCGGTCCATCGACCAGAGGACCTTCCAGCGCCTGCGGAAGCGGTACAGCCCCTACGGCACCACTGCCAGCCTGTACCTCTGGGCCATCGCCTGCGGCGCCCTGCCGGAGCTGACGGACCCTGGCGCCGGACGGAAACCGGACAAAAAACGGGGGCGGCACACATGACAGACCGGCAGCGCTGGCAGGCGGTCCTGGACAACGACCGCCGGTATGATGGCGCATTTTTCTACGGCGTAGCCTCCACAGGCATCTTCTGCCGTCCCTCCTGCCCCTCCCGACCGCCGCGGCGGGACCGGGTGCGGTTCTTCCCCACGGCGGACGCTGCACTGGCGGCGGGGTTCCGCCCCTGCAAGCGCTGCCGCCCGGACCTGACCGATTTTTCCCCGGGCCAAGACGTTGCTGCGGAGGCCATGGCGCTGCTGCATCGCCACTTCCGGGATCAGGCGGCCTTGTCAGCCGCGCTGAACGGCCTGGGGCTCTCCCGCCGGAGGCTGGCCGCCCTGTTTCAGGCAGCCTACGGCACCACCCTCCACGGCTGCCTGGGAACGCTTCGGGTGACCGAGGCCTGCCGCCTGCTGCGGGAGACGGACCAGCCCGTTGCCCAAATAGCCGGGGAGGCCGGATTTGACAGCCTCTCCGCCTTTTACCGGGCCTTCCGGTCCGGCACAGGACAGTCCCCGCTGGCGTACCGCCGGAGCGCCCATTCCGCGCCGGACAAATCAAGCGGTCCCTGTTGAACGACTTACATTCGTTTGCAATCGCTCCATCACTCTGATCCTGATTTGAGGTGTAATTGTATGTGGATGATCTTTCATAAGCCCTCCCCGGTGGGAATGCTGACCCTCTCCTCGGACGGCACAGCCCTCACAGGGCTGTGGCTGGATGGGCAGAAATACTTTGGTGCTGGACTCCCAAATGCTGTAAAGGAAAATGACCTGCCGGTATTTGAGCAGGCCTCCGCCTGGCTGGACGCCTATTTTGCCAAGGCTCCCCTCCCGGCTCTGCCGCCTCTGGCCCCCCAGGGCAGCCCCTTCCGCCAGGCGGTGTGGCGCCTGCTGCTGGAGATCCCCTACGGCACGGTCACCACATACGGCGCCCTGGCCCGGACGCTCCGGGGCCAGGGGATTTCTGCCGCGGCCCAGGCAGTGGGCGGCGCCGTGGGCCACAACCCCATCTCCATTCTGATCCCCTGTCACCGGGTTGTGGGCAGCGACGGAAGTCTGACAGGCTACGCCGGAGGCGTGGCCAACAAGCAGTTCTTGCTGGAGCTGGAGGGCGTGGACATGACCGGGCTGTATGTCCCCACTCGTGGCACGGCGCTGTGAGACGCAGGTGGTCTCCATGGCGCACACACGAAAAAAGATGTTTTACGCGCCCAAGGCGTTCAACGGCTATGGGCCGCCGGAGCCTCCGATTCCGGCAGCTCAGGATCGGCCCGGGCGCTATCCCTGTCCCTGCTGTGGGCAGATCACCCTCCCGGTCCCGCCGGAGGAGGCGGTGGCTTACATTTGCCCGGTATGCTGGTGGGAGAACGACGTGTTCATTTCCTCCGACAACGAGCCCAGCGACGAAAATCATGGGCTGACCCTGTCCCAGGGGCGGGAAAATGTCCGGCGGTTCGGCACCTGCGATCCCCGGATGAAGCGGTGAGGGCATCGGAGGAAATTTCTTCTTCAGGGATGCCTTTGGGACATCTGAACAGGAATCCCCCAATCCTTGCGCTGTTCGGCGTCTTTTGGTTCCCTTTGTGGTGGTCGGTCTCACGTATACCGGGCGAGTCGGCCTTTTCCCAGCTCCCTCCGGGACAGGCTGGAATAGTAAGAAAGGGCGCCGGATTCCTCCGGCGCCCTTTCTATGATGTCTGCGTCACAGAATGATGCAGATGAGTCCCCCGCTGCCCTCATTAATGATGCGGGTCAGGGTCTCCTGGAGCTTCCGCCGGGCGTCCTCCGGCATCCGCTTGAGCTTTGCCTGCAGATCCTCGTTCACCAGCTCGTGGAAGCTGCGTCCGAAGATGTTGGACTGCCAGATCTTGCTGGTATCCCCTTCAAACTCCTGCAGCAGGTAGTTCACCATGTCCTCGGACTGCTTCTCGTTGCCCACGATGGGGCTGACGGCAGTCTCGATGTCCGCCCGGATCATGTGGATGCTGGGGGCGCTGGCCTTCAGCCGCACGCCGTACCGGCCGCCCTGCTTCATGATCTCCGGCTCCTCCAGCTTCAGCTCGTCGATGCCGGGGACCACGATGCCGTAGCCCGTCTCTCGGACGTCGTGGAGGGCGCCGGCTACCTTGTCGTACTCCGCCTTCACCGCCGCCAGCTTCGTCAGCAGGCTCATCAGATCCCCATCATCCCCCACCTCAAAGCCGGACTGCTCCGACAGGGTCTTGTAGAACAGCTCCCGGGGCAAGGCCAGCCGTGCGGCGGCCACGCCGGTGCCCAGGTCGATGGCTGAGATTCTGGCCTCACTGATGTGCTCGCTCTCCCCCAGGGCGGCGATGACGCCCTCCACCTCCCGGATGTGGCGGAGCTGGGCGGTGTTCTGACGGATGGCGTCATACAGGCCCGCTTTGATAGGATGGTCCGCCGGCAAGGCATCCACCCAGGGGGGCAGGAACAGGTCCAGCTCCTGCATGGGGAACTCGTAGAGCACCGCCTTCAGGATGGCGGCCACGGCGTCCTCGTCCAGCTCCAGGCAGTTGACGGCCATGCAGTTCACCTCATACCGGGAGGAGATGTCCTTGGCAATGGCTTGGGCCCGGTCGCCCCGGGGGTCTGCGGAGTTCAGCAGGACGATGAAGGGCTTCCCCAGCTCCTGCAGCTCCCGGATCACCCGCTCCTCCGCTTCCAGGTAGTCCTCCCGGGGGATGTCGGAGATGGTGCCGTCGGTAGTGATGACAATGCCGATGGTGGAGTGCTCGGCGATCACCTTCCGGGTGCCGATCTCCGCCGCCTCGGTCATGGGGATCTCATGGTCGTACCAGGGGGTGGTGACCATCCGGGGGGTGTCGTCCTCCATCTGGCCGATGGCGCCCTTCACCATGTATCCCACACAGTCGATCAGCCGCACGGAAAAGCTCGCCCCGTCCGGCAGCTGGATCTGGGCAGCCTCCTCCGGGACGAACTTGGGCTCGGCGGTCATGATGGTCCGGCCAGAGCCGCTCTGGGGCAGCTCATCCCGGGCCCGCTCCTTGCGGTAGACGTTGTCGATGTTGGGGATCACCTGGGTCTCCATGAACCGCTTGATGAAGGTGGACTTCCCGGTGCGCACGGGACCCACCACGCCGATGTAGATATCCCCAGCGGTGCGGGTGGCGATATTCTGATAGATACTGGTATTCATAGCATCCCGTCCTTTTTCCGCTCCATAGTCTTGTTCCACTCTATGTCCGGCTGCTGCGAAGTATGACAGCCCGTCTTGTTTTGGAGAAGATGCACAAATTCAGGAGCCGGCCTTCTCCGTTCTTGGCTGATTTTGCGGCTTTACACGGATAATTTAGTGTGGTAAACTGCTAATGTAATGAAACGGACGGTATCTCCGTCCAGAGATTTGGAGGATTGACGATGAAAAACATGAAGAAGCTGTGGGCAGCGCTGCTGGCCCTGGCCATGACCTTCTCTCTGGCCGCCTGCGGCGGAACCTCTGACGAGGACGCCGCCACTGATGACCAGCCCACAGGGGAAGAAGTCTCCGGTGACACCGCTCCCGAGAGCGACGTGGCCTATATCCAGGATAAGGGCACCCTGGTGGTGGGCATTACCTACTTTGCCCCCATGGACTACAAGGAAGAGGGCAGCGATGAGTGGATCGGCTTTGACGCCGACCTGGCCAAGCTGTTTGCCGAGAGCCTGGGCGTCTCCGTGGAGTTCCAGGAGATCACCTGGGACTACAAGGTGGAAGAGCTGGACTCCCGGGCCATCGACTGCGTGTGGAATGGTATGACTCTCACCGACGACGTTCTGGCTGCTATGGGTACGTCCAACCCATACTGCACCAACTACCAGACTCTGGTCTATCCTGCCGACCGGGCCGCTGAGTTCGAGGGCCTGACCTCTCTGGAGGGCCTGAACATCGCTGTGGAGTCCGGCTCCGCCGGTGAGGATGCCGCCGTGGCCTTGGGTGCCACCACCGTGCCGGTCCAGGCCCAGTCCAACGCCCTGATGGAGGTTGCCGCCGGCACGTCCGACGCCGCCGTCATCGACGTGCTGATGGCCGCTGAGATGACCGGCGAGGGCACCAGCTACGCCGATCTGATCTACAGCCTGAACCTGAATGAGGCCCAGGACCTGCCCTCCGAGGAATATGGCGTGGGCTTCCGGCAGGGGTCCGACTTGGTGGACGCCTTCAACACCTTCCTGGCGGAGAAGACGGCTGACGGCACCGTGCTGGAGGTGGCTACCACCTACGGCCTGCAGGACGCCGTGATCCTGGAGTGAGCTTCTTCCCCTGCGGATCTTCCAAAAGCAGAGTGCGCAGTGCGCGCTCTGCTTTTCGGCGGCTTTCCCCCTCTACCACACTGACCTTGAGAGGACGATACCATGATTGAATTTTTTACCTCCAGCACATTCCGGACCGTGCTGTCGGCCCTGAACAGCGGATTTCTCAAGACCCTTCAGCTGTTTTTCATCACCCTGATCGGGGCACTGCCCCTGGGCTTGGTTATCAGCTTCGGTTCCATGAGCCGCTTTCCTCCCCTGCGGTGGCTGACCCGCCTGGTGGTCTGGGTCATCCGGGGCACGCCTCTGGTGCTGCAAATCATTGCACTGTTCTATGTGCCCGGCATCCAGAAGTGGTTCAACTGGCCCAGCGGTGAGTCCGGGCGGATGATGGCCGTGTGTGTGGCCTTCATCATTAATTACGCCTGCTACTTCTCCGAGATCTACCGGGGCGGCATCCAGGGAGTGCCGAAGGGCCAGCAGGAGGCAGGCCAGGTCTTGGGCATGACCAAAGCCCAGATCTTCCGCCACATCACCCTGCTGCAGATGATCAAGCGAATCGTCCCCCCCATCTCCAACGAGATCATCACGTTGGTGAAGGACACCTCCCTGGCCCGGGTCATCGCATTGCAGGAGGTCATCTGGATGGGCGAGTCCTTTATGAAGGGCAACTCCGGCATTGCGGGCCTGGTGTGGCCCCTGTTCTTCACCGCTGTCTACTATCTGATCTTCAGCGGCATCGTCACGGTGCTGCTGGGCAAGCTTGAAAAAAAGCTGGACTTCTTTCAGTAAGGAGGGAACCGATTTATGGCAATTCTGGAAGTACATCACATTGAAAAGCATTTCGGCGCCACCCGGGTGCTGGAGGACATCAGCTTTGATCTGGAGCAGGGCCAGGCCCTGGCCATCATCGGCTCCTCCGGCTCCGGCAAAACCACCCTGCTGCGGTGCCTGAATTTCCTGGAGAAGCCGGAGCAGGGTACCATCTCTGTGGCGGGTAATCTGATTTTTGACGCCGCTGATCCCGCCACCCAGCGGGAGAGCGAGGTGCGGAAGAAGCGGCTCCACTTCGGGCTGGTGTTTCAGTCCTTCAATCTGTTCCCCCAATACACGGCGCTGAAGAACGTCACCCTGGCCCGGGAGCTGCTGGCCCAGGAGCAGCCGGACTTCAAGCAGAACAAAAAGCAAATCCTGGAGGAGATCCAAGCGGACGGCCGGGAGCTGCTGGCGAAGATGGGCCTCAGTGAGCGGGCAAATCACTACCCCAGCCAGCTCTCCGGCGGACAGCAGCAGCGGGTGGCCATCGCCCGGGCCCTGGCCTTGCACCCGGACATCCTCTGCTTTGACGAGCCCACCTCCGCCCTGGACCCGGAACTCACCGGCGAGGTGCTTCGGGTCATTCGGGAGCTGGCGGAACAGCGGACCACCATGATTATCGTCACCCATGAGATGGCCTTTGCCCGGGATGTGGCAGACCAGGTGATCTTCATGGACGGCGGCGTCATCGTGGAGCAGGGTGACGCCCACCAAGTCATTGAGCACCCCAGGGAGGAACGGACCCGTCAGTTCCTCGCCCGATATTCCGAGGGATAAAACGGAACAGAAAAAGAGCGGAGCTGATGCTCCGCTCTTTTGTTATCTTGTGCCGTCTTGTTAAGACGGGGCAACGGGAAACTCCGTCAATCAGGCAGGTTTGGATCTCCGGCGGCCCAGCAATCGCCCGATGAGAAGGCCCAGGGCAGAGATGGCCGCCCCGATGAAAAACAGGTCCCACTGAGGCAGGTTGATCTTGTCAAAGGCCAACATATTGGCGAGCCGGAAGGTGAGAAAGTCCGCCAGCATATACAAAAGTCCCAGGGCCAGAGGCAGCAGCCACATGCGCCCATCCCTGCGGACCAGTTCCCCAATCCGCAGGGAGATCACAAAGGCGGCGATGGGCAGGAGCAGCCAGTGGAATAAAAGGGCGTACCCCATGGCGTCCGTGGGGTCCATCAACAAGAACACCACCAGGGCAAAAACCCAGAGTCCCAGGTAAACCGCTACCAGCCGCCTCGGGGACCGCCAGCTCCTCCCCTTGGCTCCCCGAACACGCACCGCAAAGTCCGGCATAGGCACCTCCACTTCCCAGAGGGCAGACGAAACAGACCGAATACCCGTTTTTTCCAGTCTACCATGGGCTGCCGGACCCGTCAAGGGTGACTCAGGTCCGCTTCCGGGGGATCAGCAGCAGCTGGTCCCGGGAGATATCTCCTTCCGTCTCCAGTTGATTGGCTGCCAGGATCACGCCGATGGTGGTGTTGTACCGTTTCGCCAGATCCCAGGCGGTCTCCTGCTTCCCCAGGCAACGCAGCACCAGGGACGGCGCGCCGGTGGTCTCCTTAGGCGCGTCTGTATTGATCTTTCCTGCGGACACGCACACCCGTTTCACACGCTGGGCCGCCTCCGCCCGGAAGTCCACCGGGAACCGGACCTCGATGCCCCGGTCCGTCAGGCTGCCCTGGACCTCTTCCGGGCAGACGGCCCGGGCAGCGACCCGGCAGTCCTCCGGCAGCTCCAGCTGGCAGCTGACGTCGATGCTCCGCTCCGCCACCAGAGGCACGCCCCCCTCGTCCAGATACAGTGCCCGGACAGACGCCCCGGTCCGCAGGACCACGCCCGCCCCCTCCCGACTGACGGAAACAGCTCCGCAGGTGACGGAGAGGGCCAGGATGGAATCCGCCACCACACCGATCTCCAGCACCTCCCGCACCGTCTGACGGCGGGTGAACTGTTCCCGAAAGCTGGTGAGTTCTAGAGGCGCGGCGTCATAAGTCAGATCATAGGCAGTGGAGTAGAGGTCACTGAGGAGCGTCAGTTCCTGGGTCTGGCGCAGCAGAGCTGTGGCGTGGAGGTATAGCGTCACCGCGATCTCCCGGCCCTCGGCGTCGGCGCCGTCGACCTGCAGATCCGCGCCGGTGAACTGGAGGCGCACCGATGGCTCTGCGCCCTCCGGGGCGCCTTCCACCTCCAGGATCTGAGAGAACGGCAGCTCTCCGGACGCGGCGCAGCAGCGGCCGTCCGCCGTCCGGTACAGGAGGCTGACGGTGAAGATACCCTTGAACAGCAGCTTGCTGCCCACGATCTTCGTCTCCGTCACAGTGCTGTTCACCCGGCTGGTGAGGATCTCCGCCGCTCCCTCTCTGCCCGGGGACAGGTCCATCTGTTCGGAGAAGGTGAAGTCCTTCTCCGCAATGTGGGTCAGCACGATGGCGTGCTGCTGCTCCTGCTTTTTTTCGATGCACAGTTCCGGCCCCGCCTCTGCATCCGTGCAGAAGCATAAGGGCCTGCGCTGATAGCCCGTCAGCCGCGTCACCAGCTTGCAGTGGGTGAAGACCTTGCGGGGGTTCAGCATCCGGGTCTCCAGAAGCTCCGGCTCCGTGTCCGCCAGCAGCGCCGCGCAGTCCGGCAGACTGCGTCCGTCGGTCTCCACCGTGAAGGGCATGGCAAATTCCAGGGTCCGGATGCCCCCCTCCCCCTCCGGCGTGTACAGCACCGTCACCCGGACGGTGCCGGAGATCTCTGCCCTGCCGTCCCGCATCTCCCGGCTGTGCAGGAACACCTTGCCCGTGGTCTCGATGATCCGCGCAATGTCCGGACAGTAGTCCGGCACGATGGTCTCCGCTGTCTCCTCCTGAGTCAATGTCAGCTCTCCCGCCGCCTCATAGGCGTCGAAGCAGGCCTTTTTCAATTCCAGTTCCATGGTTCGCCCTTCCTTTCCGGCCGTTGGTCCTCCGATGGACGGCGCAGCCGTTTCCCGCCGCCTGGAAAACGGTACGGGGCGGGAGGGGCCGCCAGCGGCCGCTCTCCCGCCCCTGTGCGCCGCCATGTTGTCCACGGAGTCTCGCTCTGCTGACACTGTATGCCCGGCCGGGACTGCTTATTCCGAAATCTTGAACAGCTTCCGCAGAATGCCGCTGAGGGCTTTGGGGGACTTCCACACTACAATTCGCATGATATTTGCTCCTTTCTAACGCCTGCAGCAGGCGCAGCCGCACGCAATCAGCAGGACCGCCACCAAAAACATCAGCGCCCCTACCGGAAAGATCGCCGCAATCAGGATCCCGGCCCCCAGCGCCACCGCACAGACGCCCAGTATCCAGCATCCGCCGCCTCTCCGAAACATACGCCCCACGCCCCTTTCTCACTCCCATTATATACGCCGCTGCCTGTCCTGGTACAAAAGGCAGGGCACACAAAAAGAGGCGGGCATCTGCCCGCCTCTTCCGCGCGATTCACTTCTTCCGCTCCTGCCAGTCCTGGAGGGGCTTCAGCTCCTCATACAGGCGCACATAGCTGGCGTGGCGGCTCCGTTGGATCTTGCCAGCGCGCACCGCCTCCAGCACGGCGCAGCCCTTCTCCTTGGTGTGGCTGCACCCCACGAAGCGGCACTGGTCCAGATAAGGCCGGAACTCCACAAAGGTCTCCGGCAGGCGGTGCTTCAGCTCCAGATTCAGCTCATCGGTCTCAAAGGAGGAGAAGCCCGGGGAGTCCACAACGTCCGCCCCGCAGCTCAGGTGGAACAGCTCCACGTGCCGGGTGGTGTGGCGTCCCCGGCCCAGCGCCTGGCTCACATCCCCCACCTGGAGCTGAAACGCCGGATCCAGGGCATTCAGGATGCTGGACTTTCCCACACCGGAATTCCCTGTAAAGGCAGACAGCTTCCCGGCGATCAGGGGCTTCAATTCCTCGATCCCCTCCCCGGTCTCCGCGCTGACCCGCAGAGTTGGAAATCCGGCGGCTGCGTAAATGGCGTACAGCGCATCGGCACAGTCCAGATCGCATTTGTTCAGCAGCACCATCACGCTGCATCCTTTCAGTGCTGCGATGGCCGCCACCCGGTCAATGAGGAACGGGTCTGTTTTGGGGATGGCACCGGAGGCGATGACCACCAGCTGGTCGATGTTGGCCACCGCCGGCCGGGAAAATGCGTTCTTCCGGGGCAGGATGGCCTCCACAAAGCCCTCGCCGTTCCCCAACTCCCGGACCTCCACCCGGTCCCCCACCAGAGGGGAGATGCCCTCCTTCCGAAACTTGCCCCGGGCCCGGCAGGTGAGCACCTCGCTGCCGGTGTCCACATAGTAGAAGCCGCTGAGGGCCTTTCGGATCCGTCCCTCACTCACCGAAGGTCACCTCTTGGGAAGCATTGCTGTGCTGACCGTCAATCAGAATTTCCACATAGGAAGTTCCGCTGCCATACACAGGCAGGGGGAACGTGTACTGATAGTCAGCGCAGGTTACCGTCTCATTGAGAATTTCATTGCCGTCCTGCAATACCTGAAGTGTCACAGTTTCCCGATCATCCGGCAGGGGAATCATAATCATCTCCATCCCCTCTTCACCGTTGGATTCCTCCGGGCCGGTGCTGACCCACAGCTCCACTGTGCTGCCGGCAGGCACCTGCGTGGTAGCCGTCGGGTTCTGACGGATAACCAGACCCGCTTCCACAGTGTCGTTGGCCTCCTCATAGACCTCGACCTCCAAGCCCAGCACGTTCTTCAGCTGGTCCTCCGCCCAGGCACGTTCCCTATTCGTGAAATCGATCAGCGGCACGGTCTGAGGTCCCCGGCTGAGGACAAAGGTGATGGTGTCCCCCTTGTGGAGTTCTTCATTCGCCGCCGGGGTGGTGGACTTGATGACGTCAACGGCCAGCTCGTCATCGTACTCCTTCTGGGTCTCCTCATAGGGCTGGACGTTCAGTTCATATTCCGCCACCAGATCCTGCAGGATGGTCATGGCCTGGTCATAGGTCATGGGCTTGGTGGTCAGGTCCGGCATGGTGCCCACGTCCTCACCGGCGCTGACCCAGACGTTGATGGTGATGGGCAGCTCACCCTTCTTCTCCGTGTCCGGCTCCGGGTCCTGGCGGACGATTTCACCCACGGCGGCGTCGCTGGCCTCGGTGCCCGCCACCACCACCTGGAAGGTGCCGTCCGCCACACTGGCCTGCTCGTTGGCCTGCTCCTCCGTCATGCCCACCAGCTTGGGTACGGTGTAGGTGTCCGGCGCCGCCGGGACAAAGGAGGCGAAGATGGCCCGGAACAGGAAGAACAGGACCACCACGACCACTACGGCACCGCCGCCGATCAACGCGATCTTCTTGCCGCCGCTGAGGCGGGAGGGCTGTTCGTCCTCGTAGCGATCCTCCTCCCACCGGCGTCCCCGCTCATAGGAGGGCTCCCGGCCCTGCCGGTGGAGCTGGGGCGGCACAGCGGAGCGGAGCTTCTGAGTGGGCTCGTCGGTCTCCTCCGGCCGCAGGTCGGACAGCTCGAAGTCCAGATTCACGCCGGGGTTCTTCCGAAAGGCCTCCAGATCTGCAATCATCGCGTCTGCGGAGGGGTAGCGCTTCTCCAGATCCGGCGCCATGGCCTTCATGCAGATCAGCTCCAGCTGCTCGGGGATGTCCGGATTCACCTCCCGGGGAGCCAGGGGCACGGAGCTCAGGTGCTGGATGGCCACGGATACGGCGCTGTCCCCCTCAAAGGGCAGGCGGCCGGTGAGCATCTCATACAGCACCACGCCGGCGGAATAGATGTCGCTGCGGGCGTCGGTGCGGTCCCCGCGGGCCTGCTCCGGAGAGATGTAGTGGACGGAGCCCAGAGCCTCCTGGGTCAGGGTCTGGGCGGCGTTCTCCAGGCAGGCGATGCCGAAGTCGGCTACCTTCACGCTGCCGTCCCGCAGCACCATCACGTTCTGGGGCTTGATATCCCGGTGGACGATGCCCCGGCTGTGGGCGTGGCTGAGGCCCCGCATGATCTGTGTAATGAAGTGCAGCGACTCCCGCCAGTTCAGCTGCCCCCGCTTCTCCATGTACTGCTTCAGCGTGATGCCGTCGATCAGCTCCATGACGATATACTCGATATCGCCGCCCTTGGACACGTCGTACACCGATACGATGTTGGGGTGAGACAGTTGGGCGACTGCCTGGGATTCTGCGTTGAACCGGCGGCGGAAGTCCTCGTCCTGGGCCAGGTCGCTCTTGAGAATCTTGACGGCCACCAGGCGGTTCAGCCGGTGGCACTTGGCCTTGTACACAATCGCCATGCCCCCGGTGCCGATACGCTCCAGAATCTCATAGCGGTTGTCCAGCATTTTTCCAATATACGGGTCCTTGTGTTCCATGTGTCTCCCCCCTTTACTGTTTTTGCATCAGGACGGCCGTGACATTGTCCGGCGCGCCTTGGCGCTTGGCGATGGCCAGCAGCCGGTCCAGGCAGGTGTCCGGCCCGTCCCCGTGGATGACCTCGAAGAGCATCTCCTGATCGGTGACGGTGTTCACCAGTCCGTCGGAACACAGCAGCAGATACTCCCCGGCGTTCATCGGGCATATGTACCCGTCACAGTCGGCGGAGATGTCCGGTCCCAGGGCCCGGGTGATGAGATTGCGGCTGGGGTGGCGGCGGGCCTCCTCAGCGGTGATATCTCCCCGGTCTACCATGCTCTCCACCAGGGAGTGGTCCTTGGTGATGCGGGTGATGCCGTCCTCCGTGATGTGATAAGCCCGGCTGTCCCCCACGTTGGTGACCACCACGCCGCCGTCATAGGAGATGGCGGACACCAGGGTAGTGCCCATGTTCCGGCATTCCTCCCGGCGCTCTGCCTCCGCCTGAATGGCCTGATTGGCCAGGGCTGCCGCCTGGGCGGATGCCTCCAGCAGCTGCTGAGGGGTCTGATCCGCCGTCAGGAGCTTCTCCAGCTCCTCCAGATAGACGGAGACGGCGATCTGGCTGGCCACACGGCCCCCGGCGGGGCCGCCCATGCCGTCGCACACCACGCCCACCGTGCGGCCGGAGGCCGTGTGCTGCGCCGTGACGTAGGCGTCCTGGTTCTCCTTCCGGACAAGGCCGATGTCGGTCATGCCCCAGACGTTCATTTGGTTCATTGGGAACACTCCCCTTTCTGCGCTTCTTCCATGGCCTTCCGGCGGAGCTGTCCGCAGGAGGCGTCGATATCTCCACCCAGGCTCCGCCGCACGGTGGCGGTGATGCCGTGGGATTCCAGCCGTTTTTGAAAGGCCCCGATCCGGCGGGAGGGCTTGTAGGGGCTCTCCACCACGTCGTTCAGGGGAATCAGATTCACGTGGCCCGGCATCCCCCGGAGCTTCCTGGCGATCAGGTCCGCCTGCCAGTCGTGGTCGTTGACCCCGTCGATCATGGCGTACTCAAAGGAGATGCGGCGGCCGGTCTTGTCGAAGTAGTCGTGGCAGGCCCGGAACAGCTCCTCCACGTCATAGGCCCGGTTGATGGGCATGATCTTGGATCGGGTCTCGCTGTCCGGCGCATGGAGGGACACAGAGAGAGTCAGCTGAAGTTCAAGCTCCGCCAGCCGCCGGATGCCCGGCACGATGCCGCAGGTGGAGAGGGAGATATGCCGCATCCCAATGTTCATCCCGTCGGGGTGGTTCACCAGCTCCAGGAATTTCAGCACCGTGTCCAGGTTGTCCAGCGGCTCGCCGATACCCATCAGCACGATGTTGGAGACGGGCAGGCCGGAGTCTTTTTGGGTGAACAGCACCTGGTCCAGCATCTCCGCCGGGGTCAGGTCCCGGACCTTGCCGGCGATGGTGGAGGCACAGAAGGCGCACCCCATTCGGCACCCCACCTGGGAGGAGATGCACACGGTGTTGCCGTGATGGTACTGCATGAGCACCGTCTCGATGCAGTTGCCATCGGACAGCTCCCAGAGGTATTTGATGGTCCCGTCCAACCGGGACACCTGCTTGCGGGCCACCTGGGGGGCGGTGATGAAACAGGTCTCCTTCAGCTTTTCCCGCAGGGACTTGGAGAGATTGGTCATCCCATCGAAGTCCGTCACCCCCCGGTGGAGCCAGGTGAACACCTGCCTGCCCCGGAAGGCCGGCTCCCCCAGGGACTGGAGGAAGGCCGTCATCTCCGGCAGGGTCAGTGATTTCAAATCGGTCATGGATCGTTCCTCAATTCCGCGTCATGCGGCAGATGTAAAAGCCGTCGGTGCCGTGGCGGTGGGGCCACAGAGTCACCTGGCCCTCGGTCTCCCCCACCGGTCCGGACAGGGAGAAGGGCGTGCGGCAAAAGTCCGGGTGCTCTGCCAGGAAGCTGTCGGATACACCCTCGTTCTCCTCCGGCAGGATCGTGCAGGTGGAGTACACCAGCGTGCCGCCGGGCCTCACGTACCGGGCGGCGTTGTCCAAGATCGCCCGCTGGATCACCGGCAGGGCGAACAGGTCGTCAGGCTTTTTGTACCGGACATCCGGCTTCTTCCGGATGATGCCGAAACCCGAGCAGGGGGCGTCTACCAGCACCACATCGAACCGCGCCTCCCACTCCGGCCGGAACCCCCGGCCGTCTGCGGCGGTAGTCTGGATGCACGCAAGGCCCAGTCGCTCCGCCCCCTCCCGGATGCGCTTCAGCTTGTTCTCGTGGAGGTCGCAGGCCAAAATCTCCCCCTGGTCCTCCATTGCAAAGGCGGCGGAGAAGGACTTGCCTCCCGGCGCGGCGCACACGTCCAGCACCCGCATACCCGGCTCCACCCCGGCGATTTGGGACACCAGCCGGGCCGCCGGGTCCTGGACCAGGAATTTTCCCATTCGGAAGGGCTCCAGCGCCGTCAGATCCCCGACGTGGTCCAGCTCCAGGCATCCGGACACCCAAGGATGGGGCCGGACAATCACGCCGGATGCCTCCAGCTCCGCCGTCAGCTCCTCCGCAGCAGCTTTCAGCGGATTCACCTGAATCGTCAGCGGCGCCGGAGCGTTGTCGGCCGCAAGGCAGGCTTCCGTCTCCGGCCCCAGAATGGCCTGGAGGCGTTTCACCAGCCACTTGGGATGGCTGTACCGGATGGAGAGGCTGTGCAGTGCATCCTGGTCTGGGATCCTCGGCAGGTGCACCTTGTTCCGGGAGAGTTGCCGCAGCACCGCGTTCACCAGCCCGGCTGCCTTGGCCCGGCCGTTGTCCTTGGCCTGCTCCACCGCCTGATTGACAGCGGCGCTGTGGGGAATTTTATCCAGAAACAGAATTTGATAAGCCCCAATCCGCAGAATTTCCAGCAGCGGCGGCTGCAAGTGGTCGACCTTTTGGGAGCAGTAGGCACCCAGGTAGAAGTCCAGCAGCAGCCGGTTCTGCATCACGCCGTAGACGATACGGCTGCACAGCGCCGCCTCTGGTCCGGACAGGCCGTCCCGGCGGAGCTGGGCCCTCAGGGCCGCATCCGCCCAGGCCCCGGCCGTGCGGCAGCTCACCAGGACGCGCAGGGCGGTGTCCCGGGCATTAGGGGCCCTCATTGGCTGCCTCCCTGATCGCGGCCGCCGCGGCCGATAAAGATCAGCACAAACCGCATCAGCTGCAGCAGGCTCATCAGCAGCGCCGCCACATAGGTCAACGCCGCGGCCCGCAGCACCTTTTTGGCGCCGGGCAGCTCATCCTCATCCAGCAGGCCCGCCCCGTCGATGGTGGCGATGGCCCGGGCGGAGGCGTTGAACTCCACCGGCAGCGTCACCAGCTGGAACAGCGTGGTGAAGGAAAACAGCACGATGCCGATGAAGAACAGAGACTGGTTGTACAGCACCAGCCCCACCAGCAACAGGATGAAGGACAGACTGGAACCGATCCGCGTGGCGGGGATGATGGCCGTGCGCAGCCGCACAGGGCCGTAGTTTTCCGCGTACTGGACAGCGTGGCCCGCCTCGTGGGCCGCCACGCCCACCGCCGCGATGGTGGGGGCGTCGTAGACTGTCTCAGACAGGTAGATGGTATTGTCCCGAGGGTCGTAGTGGTCTGTCAGATTTCCCCGGCAGGGCCGGACAGGCACACCGAATACCCCGTGAGCCCGCAGCACCGCTTCCGCCGCCTGGGCACCGGTGATGCGGCGCCGGTTGTTCACGGCATTGTACCGCCGGAAGCTGCCGGACACCTGGAACTGGGCCCACAGGGACAGCAGCAGCACTGGGATCAGCAGCAGGACGTACAGATTATTTGCAAGAAAGTCGCCATAACCGTAATAGATATGACCGTAATAGGGCATAAAAACCTCCCGAATTGTGAAACTGGCGGAGCTCAGACCTCCAACGGGTGGCCCAGCAGATAGGACGCCGCAGCCATGCGCTTGCCGCCCTCCGCCTGGATCTCCGTGAGATACAGGCTCTCTCCCCTGCCGCAGGCCACCTGGATGCCCTGCTTCCCGGCGGAGAGCACTGTACCGGGCGCCGCGCCGGTCTGTTCGCCGGGGGCGGTGCGGTAGACCTTGAACCGCTGCCCTGCCAGCTCGCAGGCCGCGCAGGGCCAGGGAATCAGTCCCCGGACCTGACAGTCGATCTCCCGGGCGGAGCGGGTCCAGTCGATGGGGGACATCTCTTTTGTCAGCATGGAGGCGTAGGTCTGACGGCTCTCATCCTGGGGTGTCCGGGCGGCTGTGCCGTTTCCGATGGCCGCCACCGCCTCGCTGAGGGCCTCTGCCCCCAGGTCCGCCAGGCGCACCGTCAGGGCCTGGGCGTCCTCGTCCGGGCCGATGGGAGTCTCCTTCTGCAGGATCACGTCCCCTGCGTCCAGCTCCTTCGCCATATACATGATGGAGACGCCGGTAGTCTCCTCCCCGTTCAGGATGGCCCAGTTGATGGGGGCCGCCCCCCGATACTTGGGCAGCAGAGACGAGTGGACGTTGATAGAGCCGTATCTGGGCGCCTCCAGAATGTCCTCCGGCAGGATGCGGCCGTAGGCCGCCACCACCGTCAGCTCCGGTGCCAGGGACTGCACCAGCTCCAGCGCCGTGCCGTCCCGCATCTTCAAAGGCTGATAGACGGGAATATTTTCTGTCAAAGCAAATTCCTTTACAGGCGTTGGCACCAGCTTATGTCCCCGGTTTTTGGGCTTGTCCGGCTGCGTGAACACGCCGCAGACCTCATGGCCGTCGGCCACCAGCCGCCGCAAGGACGCCACGGCGAAGTCCGGCGTGCCCATGAACAGGATCCGCATGGGCTCACTCCCCTTCCTGAGCTTCTGCGGCCTCACGGGCCTCCCGCTCTTCCTGCTCCAGATAGTCCCGAAGCTCCTCATCAGAGAGGAAGTGGTCGATGTGCTCCACAAACAGATGGCCGTCCAGATGCTCGATCTCGTGGCAGAAGGCTCGGGCCGTCAGGCCCTCGCCCTCCACCTCGAACCAGTCGCCATACCGGTCCTGGGCCCGGACCCGGACCACGTCCGGCCGGGTGACGATGCCCCATTTGCCGGGCACGCTGAGGCAGCCCTCCAGCCCGGTCTGCTCGCCGCTCTGAGCCACGATCTCCGGGTTCACCAGTTCGATATACTCCTCAGAGTCCTCGTCCAGCACCACGCACACCCGGCGCAGCACTCCCACCTGGGGAGCAGCCAGCCCAGCGCCATTGGCATCCTCCAGTGTTTCCAGCATATCGTCCAGCAACTGGTGCAGGTGAGGGTTGAACTCCGTCACAGGGCGGCACACCTTTGTCAGGCACTCCTCTCCCTGCACCACGATCTTCCGTAAAGCCATAAGTCCTTGACCTCCTTCAAAACGCTGCTCACTCCATGGAGTTGCAGTCCACAAATAGATTCATCCCGCGGTTGGCGCGGTCGTTTGCAAATGCCTTCAGCAGCCAGCTCACCGCCTCTCGGGTGGGCCTGTCGTTCTTTCCCACCAGCAGGCAGCGGTAGCGGTAGCGGTTATTCAGCTTCATCACCGGCGCAGGGGCGGGACCCAGCACCTCCGGTTCTCCGGCCGCCAGCTCCGGCAGGGCGCAGAGGCGGCGCAGCTCTTCCCGCACTGCGACGGCGGCCCGGAGGACGGCGCCCTCCTCGGTACCGGAGACGGTGAAGGTGAAGAGGTCTGCAAATGGCGGAAACCGCCGCAATCGCCGCATCCGGATCTCCCGCTCATAAAACCCCTGGTAATCCTGCCGAGCCGCGCACTGGATCACATCGTTTTCCGGGGTGTAGGTCTGGATCACCGCCCGGCCGGCACTGCCGCCCCGGCCCGCCCGGCCCACCACCTGGGTCAGCAGGCTGAAGGTCCGCTCGGCGGCCCGGTAGTTGTCTACATACAGGGACAGATCCGCAGCCAGAACCCCCACCAGTGTCACCTGGGGAAAGTCCAGCCCCTTGGCCACCATCTGGGTGCCCAGGAGGATGGGAATCTGCTCCCGCTCAAACTTGTCCAGCAGCTGCTCATGACGGCCCGCGGCGGTGTCTGCGTCCATCCGCAGCACCTCCGTACCCGGGAACAGATCGTGGAGCTCCTCCTCCACCTTCTGAGTGCCGGTGCCCACGTGCTTCATGATGCCGCCGCAGACGGGGCAGGTGTCGCTGGATCGCTCCGAGTGGCCGCAGTAGTGGCACATCAGCCGTCCATTGGCGGAGTGATACGTCAGCGCCACGCTGCAGCGGGGACACTCCGGCACATGGCCGCACTCCCCGCACAGCAGATACCTGTTGCTGCCCCGGCGGTTCAGCAGCAGGATGCTCTGCTCTCCCCGCCGCAAGTTTTCCTCCAGCTCAGTGCGGAGGACCTGCCCCACCATCCCGGCGTTGCCCGCCCGGATTTCCTGTTTCAGGTCCGCCACCAGCACCTCCGGCAATGCCTGCCGGTTATATCGCCGGCGCAGCAGCGCCTTGTGATAGATCCCATGCTCCGCGTTCCAGGCGGTCTCCACCGCCGGAGTGGCAGACCCCAGGACCAAGGTGGACTTGTCCCGGGCGCAGAGGTATTTGGCCACGTCCCGGGTGTGATACCGGGGCGGGTTTTCCGACTGATAGCTGCTCTCCTGCTCCTCGTCCAGGACGATCAGGCCCACGTTTTTCAGCGGGGCGAAGATGGCGGACCGGGTGCCCAGCACCACCTGGACCTCGCCCCGGCGGATACGCTTCCACTGGTCGTAGCGCTCCGTCATCCGCAGGGAGCTGTGGAGCATGGCCACCTGGTCCCCAAAACAGGCGGAGAACCGCCGCATCATCTGGGGCGTCAGCACGATCTCCGGCACCAGGACCATGGCCCGCCTCCCCCGGCTCAGTATTTCCTGAACCAGACGGAGATAGACCTGGGTCTTGCCGCTGCCGGTGACGCCCTGGAGCAGCACCGCCTCCGGCTTCCCGGTCTTCGTCAGGGTCCGGATACACTGAAAGGCCGCCTCCTGTTCCTCATTGAGGACGATAGGACCGCTGGGTTCCACCGCCGTCAGGTCCGGCAGCCGCAGCTCCTCTTCCGCTGAAAAAGCCACGATCCCCGCCTTCTCCATCCCCCGGAGGGCGGCCATGGAGACGCCTGTGAAGTAGCATACCTCCGCCGCGCTCATCCGCCCCTCTGCCGCCAGGAGACGCACCGCCTCCCGCCGCTGGGGGGAGGATCGCTTTTCCGTCAGAGATGCGGCCTCCTCGGCGCTGACGGCCAGTTCCACCATCCGACGGGACTTGTCGCCGATCCTCCGGCGGGCCGCAGTCTCGCAGACCGTGACCCCGGCCTTCTGCAGTGCCCGCAGCACAGTGCCAGCCTCCTTGCCGCAGGCCTCCTCCAGCACTGACAGCTCTGCGGAGCCTCCGGCGGCAAACAAGGCGTCCAGCACCGGGGCGGCCCGTCGGATGCCGGTGGCCGCGCCGTCGGCCGCGCAGCGGTCCATGCCCTCTGCCACATGCCAGACCTCCCGGATCTGGTACCAGAGTCCGGCGGGCAGGATGGCCTTCACCGCTTCAAACAGCGTGCAGAAGTACCGCTGCCGCAGCCACAATGCCAGGGCGATGCCATCGCCGTCCAGTACCGGCCCTCGGTCCAGGACCGACAGCAGGGGTTTGAGCCCCTGCATCTTTTCACCTGGCGTCCGGGCCAGAATAATGCCCTCACTGGTGCGGTTGCCCCGGCCGAAGGGCACGGTGACCCGGACGCCGGGTACCGCCGTTTCCAGCAGCTCCGGGGGAACCAAGTAGTCATAGGGCTTGTCAATGGAATAGGGCGCGGCGCTCACCGCGATTTTCACGATCTCAGCGGTTTCCATGCCTCGCCCCTCCTGTTGTTACTGTGCCTCTTCCTCCGCCGGCTGTAGATCCTCCGGTTCCTCAATGGTCAGGTCCATGTTTCTGGCGTCCAGCTTGCCGTCCGCCACTTCCTGGATGGCCAGGGTGACGGGCTTCTCCGTCAGATGCTCGCCAGTCTCCTCCGCCTCGTCGGCGATCTGCCGGGCCCGGCGGGCCACCACGTCCACCAGCATATAGCGGTTGGGGATATAGCCGGTCAGCTTGTTCATTGCGGGATACAGCATCATAATGGATCAACTTCCTATCTGCCTTGCAGGCGTAAATTTATTTATGGACAAAGCGGGCGTCTCAGCGTCCGCTGATGATCTCCATGCGCTCCTGGGGCTTGCAGTGCTCCGCCGTGATAATGGCGTTCAGCTCCCCCACCGCATTCTCCACGGTGTCGTTGATGACAAAGTAATCATAGGTGTGGGCCGTCTGAAACTCCACTTTGGCCCGCAGCAGCCGCTTCTGGATCTTCTCGGGGCTGTCGGTGCCCCGCTCTGTCAGGCGGCGCTCCAGCTCCGCCCAGCTGGGAGGGGCGATGAAGATGCGCACCGTGTCCGGCCGCTTGCTGCACACCTGGATGGCGCCCTGGATCTCAATATCCAGGATCACGTCCTTCCCGGCCTCCATGGCATCGTCCACAAACTTCTTGGGTGTGCCGTAGAAGTTCCCCACATACTCCGCGTACTCCAGGAATTGGTCCATGGCGATCCACTTCCGGAAGGACTCCACGTCCATGAAGTGGTAGTGGATGCCGTCCAGCTCTCCGGGACGCGGGTCCCGCGTGGTGGCCGACACAGAAAAATACAGATTCTTCCGGGACTCCAGCAGGGCCTTGAGCACCGTGCTCTTCCCCACGCCGGAGGGGCCGGAGACCACAAAGGTCCTCCCCTTTCTCATATACACACGCTCCTATTCTTCGTTCTCTCTCTCTTCCTTCGGTGCGAACCGCTCCGGCGGCAGGGCCGACAGTACCACGTGGTCACTGTCCATGATAAAAATGGACGCGGTCTTGCGGCCGTAGGTGGCGTCGATCAGCATTCCCCGCTCCCGGGACTCCTGCACCATGCGCTTGATGGGGGCCGAGTCCGGCCCCACCACAGCCACCAGCCGGTCAGCGGAGACCAGATTGCCGAATCCGATGTTGATGAGCTTCATCTTCCATCACTCCACATTCTGGACCTGCTCCCGCATCTTCTCCACTTCCGCCTTCAGCCCCACCACTACATTGGCAATGGCCACATCGTTGCACTTGGAGCCGATGGTGTTGGACTCCCGGTTGACCTCCTGGATCAGGAAGTCCATCTTCCGGCCCATGGGCTCGTCGCTTGCCAGCATGGTACGCAGCTGGGCCACGTGGCTCCGCAGGCGGACGGTCTCCTCGTCCACAGCCACCTTGTCCGCGTAGATGGCGGCCTCCATCAGGATCCGCTGCTCGTCGACGGTGGTGCTCTGCAGCACCTCCTCCATCCGGGCGGTGAGCTTGGCGCGGTACTCCGCCACCGTCTCCGGCGACCGCATCTCCACCTGTCCGGTGTAGCGCTCAATGGCGTCCAGCCGGTTGGAGATGTCCTCCGCCAGCTTCTGCCCCTCTACGGCCCGCATGTCATTGTACGCGGCCAGCGCCTCGTCCAAGACCGCGCAGAGGTCGGCGCTGACGGTCTCCAGGTCCTCATCCGCCTTCGTGACGGTAAGGACGTCCGGGAACCGGGCCAGCGTCTCCGGCGCGGGCCGATAGTCCGCTGTGCCGCAGACGTCCGACAGCTCCCCCAGGGCGGCGGCATACTGGGCCGCCAGCTCCCGGTTCACCGCAACCTTGACCACATCCGCGGCAGTGGCGTCCACGGTGATGAACACGTCCACCTTTCCCCGGGACACCGCCTGCTGGACGTGCTTTTTCACCGCGTCCTCCGCAAAGGCATACATCCGGGGCATCTTCACGGTGCAGTCCAGATACCGGTTGTTGACGGAGCGGACCTCCACCGTGATGTCCCGCTTGTGCAGCTCCTGTCTTGCCCGGCCGTAGCCGGTCATGCTCTTAATCATGTGATCCCTACTTCCTCTCTTGTGGTCTCTCAGCAGCAGAACCAATAGCCGCCGCCATTGCAGAGCGCCCAGAGACAGCACAGGCTCATACAGGGATTTCCGCCGCAAAAGGTGCCGAAACTCCCGCCGCCGGGGCGGTATGCCGTGTCGTCCGTGCCCTCCATATACTCCAGCGCCTGCCGGTACTCGGCGTTGGTGGGGTCCATCTGGCAGGCGGTCCGGTAGTACCGCAGCGCCTCGTCCAGCCAGCCCCGGCGGTAGCAGACCGCCCCCTTCAGGAAGTTCCACTCCGCATTGTGGTCGCTGTAATTGGCCAGCAGCGCCTCCGCCCGGCTGATGTTGCCGGTGTTGATGGCGATGCGGGCCTGCTGGAGCACGGAGCTCTGACCGCTGTAACTCTGGGAGCCCCCATATCCGCCGTAGCCCTGATAGCCGCCGTATCCGCCGTAGCCGGAAGCGCCGTAAGAGGCCCCGCCGGAGCCACTCCCCCGCTTGCCGGAGGCCCGCTCCTTGGTGATCTGCTCGTAGGCGGCGTTGATCTCTTTCATCTTCTCCTGCGCCAGATCCGCCAGCGGATTGTCGTGGTAGTTATCCGGGTGGTACTTCCGGGCCAGCTCCCGATATGCTTTTTTGATCTCCTCGTCGGAGGCGTTCTCCGACACACCCAGTATCTGATAGGGATCGTTCATGTGGTCTCCTCAGCCTTCTTGTGTTTCTTTCTCTGTTCCCTGGGGGGCATTTTGTGGAAGGTGCCCTCCAGCACGGCCCGGCCCACGGCAAAAAGCCCGGTGTACACCGTACTCTCCAGCAGGGGGCGCCAGACGCCGAAGTCCCACAGCTCAAAGGCCGTGGCGATCATGTGGATGGAGTGGTCCAGCGTTCTGGCAAAGGCCCGGCGGCTCTCCTCGTCCCATTTGCCGTCCCGCAGGCCATAGCGCAGGGCCACGGGATTATAATTCCCGGAGACGGCGTCTTTTTGCAGGTCGTCCGCCGCGTCGATCAGATACACCCACCGGCCCAGGTGGTAGAGCATCTGCTCCAGCACCCGCCGCCGCACCGGGTCCTCCACCCCGGCAGCCGCTGCCGCTAGCAGCTGGGCAAAGGTATCTGCCGCCTGATCCATGGAGGGACAACACTCCCCCTCCAAGCGGCTCAGAGCCGCCAGCTGTTCCCGCACCCGGCCGTCAAACCCCGGCCGGGCCGCGGCAGCCTTTCGATAGCCGCCCCGCAGTGCGGCGGCGGAGACCCGGTAGCCCAACCCCTTCCAGAGGCCGTGGTCCTCCACGCCGTCCCGCAGCTGCCAGTAGGCCAGAATCACGCTCTCATCCGCCGCCAGCTCCAGAGCCGCGGTTGCGGGCTGGTACGCCCGGAGCCGGACGGGGCTGGACACGCACCGCCTCCGGCAGGGTGCAGCTTCTTCCGGATCCGACAGCAGGATGGCCAGATAGGTGAAGTCGTAGTTCAGGATCATCCGGGCCGCCGGGCCGTACCGCTCCCCCAAGGTGTGGCACAGCCCGCAGTATGCCCGCCGGAACCGGTCTGCCTCCTCCTGAGGCAGGATCTCCAGCGGGGGGCGTACATAGCCGAACACCGCCTCAGAACACCCGGACGATGTTGAAGGTCAGGCCGCCCCTGGCCCGCAGCCTGCGGTCATAGAAGATGGCAAAGACGATGCCCGCCGCGAATCCGGCCGCAGCCACCGCGTACTGCGCCGCCACGCTGTCCGTCAGCAGGGACATGATGACATACCCCGCCAGGAAGAGCACCACCGGGATCAGGTACACCAGTACCACGATCCGCAGCATATTCTTGGTGCTGCTCTCCACAACCACCTTCTGTCCGGGCCGGGCGCCGATGGGGTTGCTGGCCCGGGCGTGGACCGCCGCGCCGGTGACGCCGCAGCCGGCGCACTCCTCGCAGTCGTGTCCGCAGGCGGATTTCCGGGGTACGGAAATCTCCGCGTGGTCCGCATCTAAAATTCGTTCAACTGTTGCGATCTGCGTCATGTTGTCTCGTCTCCTGTATCTGGGGTCTCTCCGGCGGGCGTATCAGGCTCCGCCGGCTGATCGGATGTCTGTTCAGAAATGGTGACACGCACCTGATACGTCCCGCCGGAGACGCCCACGTCGTGCCCCACCACCGTCACCTCCGCGGGGACAGTGTAGGTGCCCACGGCGGAGCCGAAGTCCGCCAGATCCACCGTCACCAGAATGTTGTCCGAGGTAATGGCCCCCACATCCCCGCTGGTGCCGAAGATGGACACGGCCAGCTGCTCTGTCAGCAGGTCTACGGTCCGGTCCTCCGGCGCGTTCTCCAGAATGAAGTTGGTGGCCGTCACCGTGGTGCGCTGCATATCCTTGAAGGAGATGCGCAGCGTGGCGCGTGTGACGCCGCTGAGATTCTCGCATCCCTCCGGGATGGGAATGGCATAGCTGTAATTGGTGGTGCTGCCCAGCTCCGCCAGATTGAAATCGTCCAGAACGATGCTGTCCATGCTGTTCAGCACATCTGCCGGGCCGGACACCAAGATGGTGGACGGCTCGATCCCCCAGTCCACGTTGTACATGCGGGCGCCGGCGGACTCCACGAAGTTCATGGTCAGCTGCAGCTCCCGGGTGACATATACCGGCAGCGTCACCTGAATGGTCTCCTCTGTGGTCTGGAGGCTGGTGTTCTCCAGCAGCTGGTCGTTTGCGTCATAGAACTGGATGGGCAGCTCTCCCGTGACCGTGGAGGTGGCGTCCTCTCCCAGATCCAGGGTCACCTTGGCATAGCTGACGGCATCCACATCCTCCTGATCGCCCCGGACCTCGATCTCCGTGGGGCTGACCTGCAGCTCTCCGGCGGAGTAACCCTCTGCCACATTGCCGGAGATCTCGCACCGGACATCCACCGTCTTGTGGTACAGCTCCGCCACGTTGATGGTGATGACGGAGGGCGTCCGGTCGCTCACCGTAATATTCTGCCGGAAATACTCTTCCGTATAGCCGTAAATCACCGAGGTCACCGTCTGCACCCCTGTCCGGCTCACGTTGGAGAGATCCACTGTCACCCGGATATAGTCTTTGTCCAGCAGAGCCAGGTCAAACGCGGTCCCTTCCATCTCCAAATCCACGGTGCTGACGGTATCCTCGTCCAGCAGCATGAAGCCCCGCTCTGTAAGGACCGTCTCCCCAGTGTAGGTGATGGGCACATCCCGGAACCACTTGGTATGCATCACCGCACCGCCGTTGTTTCCGAAGTTGTCCACGAAGATCCACACCACGATGGCCGCCAGGATGCACAGGGCGAGATACACCGCCTTCTGCTTGGGATTACTTTTCATGGTTGTCGCCTCCCGTGCTTCCGGCCCGCAGCAGATTCATCAGGCTGAACTTGGGCTTGTCCTCCCCGGCCTCCTGCGGAAGCAACTCGTTCCGCAGGATATTGGCCAGCGTCTCCGGCTTGAGGTGCCGCTTGAGCATTCCCCCGATGGCCACGGAGATGGACCCGGTCTCCTCGGAGACGATGACCACCACGGCGTCGGCGTTCTCGCTCATGCCGATACCGGCCCGGTGGCGCATCCCCAGCTCCCGGGAGAGGTTCACGTTCTTGCTGAGAGGCAGCATGCATCCGGCGCCAAGCACCCGCCCGTTCCGGACGATGACGGCGCCGTCATGCATGGGAGCCTTTACAAAGAAGATGTTTTTCAGCAATTCGCTGGAGACCGCCGCGTCCAGCACCGTGCCGCTGCGGACCATGTCGTCCAGCAGGTTTTCCCGCTCGAACACGATCAGGGCGCCGGTGCGGGACTGGGACATCTCGGTGCAGGCCAGCACCGTCTGGTCGATGGCCTGTTCCACGGCGGTGCCGGCCTCCGCCCGGGAGAAGAAGGCGATGAAGCGGCGGCTGCCCACCTCCTCCAGGATGCGTCGGATCTCGGGCTGGAAGAGGACGATCAGCGCCACCACGCCCCACCTCACCAGCTGGTTCATGATAAAGTTGATGCTGTTCATATTCAGGACCATGGACAGCATCAGCGCCGCCAGAAACACCAGCACGCCCTTGAGCAGGCTGGCGGCCCGGGTGCTCTGAATCAGCGTCAGAGCCTTGTAAAACACAAACACCATAATCGCTATATCCAAAATGTCCGTGACCTTCAGCATCATCAGATACCGGCCGATGATCCCGGGCAGTGTGGAGAGCGTGACAAATTCCATTGGACGTCATCATCCCTTTCAGGCCATGAATATCTAGATTATATAAAATCTGCCTGTAGAATGCAAGGCAAACCAAGCTAAAATTCACGGTCTGTTCAGAAAGTCACCTCAGGATCTCCCCCATAGCCACTAGGAAACGGGATACTTCCTCCCGCGTGTTCCAGTGGGAAAAACTCAGCCGGACGGTGCCGGTGTCCAGCGTCCCGGCGGTGCGGTGGGCCAGGGGCGCGCAGTGAAGGCCCGCCCGCACGGCGATGCCCCGGTCTGCCAGGGCCGCGCCCAATGCCTCTGCGTCCATGTGCTCCGGGACAATGGAAAGCACCCCCGCCTGGGCCGCCAGGTCTGGCAGGGCAAACACCTGCAGTCCAGGGAGCCGCCTCAGGCCCTCCGCCGCCTGGAAGGTCAGCTGCCGCTCTCCGGCGCAGATGGCCTCCGGCCCCAGCTGGCGGACGAATCGGACCCCCGCCAGCAGCCCTGCGATGCCGGGCATATTGTGGGTGCCCGCCTCCAGCCGATCCGGCAGGAAGTCCGGCATCTCCTGCTGGATAGAGATGCTGCCGGTGCCGCCCTCCAGCAGTGTGCGGACGGGGACGTCCTTCCCGCACAGCAGTACGCCGGTTCCCTGGGGGCCGTACAGGCCCTTGTGGCCCGGCATGGCGATGAAGGCCGCCCCCAGGGCCGTCATGTCCAGGGTCAGCATCCCGGCGGACTGGGACGCGTCGATGATGAAGGGTACCTCCCGCTCCCGGCAGATAGCGGCGATAGCCTCCACCGGCTGGACGAAGCCGAATACGTTGGACACGTGGTTGCAGATCACCGCGTCCGTGCCGGGCACGATCAGGCGGTCAAAGGCCGCCGTCACCGCTGCAGGCTGAAACAGGGGCGCCGCCGCCACGGACACCTGGGCCCCCAGGGCCGCCAGGGGCCGGGTGACAGCGTTGTGCTCATATCCGGAGATCACGGCTTTCCCGCCGGGGGGCACCAGGCTCTTGATGGCAATGTTCAGGCCGTGGGTGGCGTTCATGGTGAAGGCCACCTGCTCCGGGTTCTCCAGATGGTACAGCTCCGCCAGCTCTGTCCGGCAGTCGAAGGCAGCCTCCGCCGCACGCATGGCGGCGGGGTATCCGCCGCGGCCGGGAGAGCTCATGGTGGCCATGGCGTTCCGCATGGCGTCCGCCACAGTCCGGGGCTTCTGGAAGGTGGTGGCCGCGCTGTCAAAATAGATCACGGTCTCACCTCCCGGAACGTCCCCCGCTGAGTCAAGAATATCTGAACAGGGTCCAAAGATTCCCTGTGAAGGGCCGTCAGGGCAGCCGTCAGGTCGGAGTCCGCGATCTGCACGGCGTAGGCGCAGCCCCGGTCCGTCAGGTCCCGGGGGGCCCGGAAGATCCGGCTTCGGATCCCCGACCGGGCCAGCGCCCGCTGCATCCGCTGGGCATAGGTCACCGAGCGGGCGATAATCAAATAGTGCTCCACAGACACTCCTCCTCTCTACCCATTCTATGGTCGGGAGGCGCGGACGTGCGAAAAGGACGCGCCCGAGGCACGTCCTTTTTTCAGGGGAGCCGTTCCAGCAGCGCCACCGCATGGGCCGCCATGCCGGAGCTGTCCCCAGTAAAGCCCAGATGCTCCTCTGTGGTGGCCTTCACATTCACCCGGTCCGCATCCGTCCCAAGAGCTGCGGAGAGGTTCGCCTCCATCTCCGGGCGGTAGGGGCCCACCTTGGGGGCCTGGGCGATGAGGGTGGCGTCGATGTTCACCACGGCCCATCCTCTCTCCTGCAGCAGCGCTGCCACCTGCCGCAGCAGCTCCAGGCTGGAAATACCGGCGTAGCGGGGATCGCTGTCCGGGAACAGCTTGCCGATGTCCCCCAGCTTGGCGGCGCCGCAGAGGGCGTCCATTACCGCGTGGGTCAGCACGTCCGCGTCGGAGTGGCCCAGCAGCCCACAGTCCCAGGGGATCTCCACGCCCCCCAGCACCAGCCGCCGCCTCTCCGTCAGCCGGTGGACGTCATATCCATGTCCGATCCGCAGATTCGTCATATCCGATCCTCCCTGGCCTGCAGAATAGCCTCCGCCAAAATCAGGTCTACCGGAGTGGTGATCTTCAGGTTTTCCTCGTCCCCCTCCACCAGATAGACCCGCTTGCCCAGCCGCTCCACGGCGGAGCAGTCATCCGTTATGGGGATGCCCCCCTCAACAGCCGCCTGAAGCGCGGCTTTCAGCAGCGCGCTCTCGAAGATCTGGGGTGTCTGCACAGCCCGCAGGGCCGCCCGGTCCAGCGTCTCCGCCACCGTGCCGTCGTCCCGGACGGCTTTGATGGTGTCCTTCACCGCCACCGCCGGGGCCGCCGCCCCGCAGCGGGCGGCCTGCTCCGCCACATCGTCGATGAGCTCCGGCGTCACCAAGGGGCGGGCGCCGTCCTGCACCGCCAGCAGCTCCATGCCCTCCCCGGCCTCCAGTGCTGCCAGAAGCACCGAGTGGGCCCGGCTCTCCCCACCCCGGATCACCTTGGTGCATTTGGTGATGCCGTAGGTCCTGCACAGCTGGGAGATCTCCAGAAAGTCCTCCTCCCGGGCGGCTACCACGATCTCGTCGATCCGCCGGGCCATCTGCAGGGCCGTCAGTGTCCGGGCCAGTACAGGAATGCCGTCCAGGGGCTGCAGCAGCTTGTTCACCCCGCCCATGCGGGAAGAACTGCCTGCCGCCGCCACCAGCGCGGCGCAGCAAGGGCGCTGGGCATCCCGGAATTTTTTGAAAAATGCCATGATCCGACCTCCCTGGAAATTTCTCCTGAAACAGCAGAATGTTCGCGGACATGGTCCGCGAACACGTTATCTCTGGATCTCCGGTGTCTGGAGCATGGCCTGCTCCACACGCCGCTCCACCTCTTCATAGCCGCTGTCCTCTGCCAGCACCAGCTCCGACAGCAGGATCTGGCGGGCCGTATGAAGCATCTTCCGCTCCCCATTGGAGAGGCCCCGCTTCCGTTCCCGGAACATCAGCCCCTTAATCACACGTGCCACCTCGTACAGATCCCCGCTCTTCATCCGCAGCAGATTTTCCCGGTACCGCTTGTTCCAGTTGCTGCTCTCCTCCACCGCCAAAGACGGGATAGCGGCAATCAGGGCTTCCGCCTCCGGCCGCTGGATGACCGAGCGGACTCCAATCGTCTGGCTGTTGGCGGTGGGGATCTTCAACAGCAGTCCACCCACCGGCATTTTGAACACATAGTAGTCCTGTGTACTCCCCGCGACCTTTTCCTGAACGATGGCGTCGATCACGCCGGCCCCATGCATTGGATGAACGACCAGATCCCCAACGCTGAACATGGTAAACTCCTTCCCATTTCCGCCGGGCGGTGACTGGAACCCGCTCTCTCTATTTCCACTTTTCTGTTTTCATAAATTTCATTATACCGGCTTTTCAGCAGCTTTACAAGCTTATTTTGAAATTTTTTTACTATCTTTTCCAGTGCCTTACACTTTCCGCAGAGAATCATCCACCCGCGGCAAGGGCATCAGCTCCTCCAGACACAGGTCCCCCCTGTACAAAAGAGCCGGACGGCAGATATGCCGCCCGGCTCCGGAGGATTTTGTTATCTCTTGTTGGAACGGCGCCAGATGTGCATCTTCTCCGCCTCGGCGATCAGCTCCTCGCGGAACTGAGGATGGGCGATGGCAATCAGGCCCTCGGCCCGCTCCCAAGTGGACTTGCCCTTGGCGTTGAACTTGCCGTACTCCGTCACTACATAGTGGAGGTTGGTGCGGGTGGCGGTGACCACGGACCCCTCCAGCAGCGTGGGCCGGATACGGGACTTCAGCTGGCCGCTTTTTTTGTCCATGTAGGAGGAGGAGCAGCAGATGAAGCTCTTGCCACCCTTGGACAGGTACGCGCCCATGACGAAGTCCTGCTGGCCGCCGGCACCGGAGATATGGTGAATTCCAGAGGACTCAGAGGACACCTGGCCGTACAGGTCGATATCCACGGCGCCGTTGATGGAGATGAAGTTGTCGATCTGAGACACCCGGGCAATGTCGTTCACATAGCTGACGGGAGCAGCCATGCACTCAGGGTTGTTGTCGATGAAGTCATACAGCTTCTGTGTGCCCGCCGCGAAGGCATAGGTCTGCCGGCCCCGGTCAAAGGGCTTGCGCAGGCCCGTGATGCGACCGGCTATGGACATGTCCACGAAGGCGTCCACGTACATCTCGGTGTGCACGCCCAAATCCTTCAAGTCGCTCTCGGCGATCATCTTGCCGATGGCGTTGGGCATAGAGCCGATGCCCAACTGCAGGCAGGCACCGTCACAGATCTCCGGCACCACCAGTTTGGCCACCGCCATGTCCACCTCACTGGCGGCTCCGCCGCCGCCCAGTTCATCCAAAGCAGGGTTCTCTCCCTCCACGATCATGTCCACGTCGTCGATGTGGATGCAGTTCTCAAACCCGCCCAAGCACACGGGCATGTTCTTGTTGACCTCCACGATGACGGTCTTGGCGCACTCGCACACAGCCTTCAGGTGGGAGCCGCCGGGACCGAAATTGAACCAGCCGTGCTCGTCCATGGGGGCCACCTGGAACATGGCCACGTCCAGGCTCTTGATGCAGTTGCGGTAATACCCCGGCAGCTCAGAATACCGCAGGGGGATGTAATAGGAGAAGCCCTCGCTCACGGCCTTGCGCTCGATGCCGCCCATGTGCCAGGAGTTCCAGCAGAAATGCTCCGCCGCATTGGGCACATCGAAAATGGCGGGCTTGTGGGTCAGGATACCGCCCCGGATCTTCACGTCGGTCAGCTCGCCCATCCGCCGGGCCAGCGCCTTATCCAAGGCATCCGCCGAGCAGACGCTCCAGCCGTAATCCACCCAGTCGCCGGACTTGACGGCCTTGACCGCCTCGTCGGCCGTTGTCAGCTTCTGTTTGTACACTTCCTGGTAGCTCATGTTGATCTTCCTCCTGTAATTCCCGTTTGTTGTATGATGTCATCGGTGTTGTCTTACATTGATTGTCAAGAGTATAACATACCAGCCCTTGAAAAGCAATCCATACCGTGAAAAAAATCACAAAATTTTCAAAAAAAGGCAGGCCCCTCACCGGAGCCTGTCTTTTTTAGGTCTGGAAATCCGTGCGGATTACTCCTCCACAGGAGCTTCTTCCTCCTCAGCCGCGGGAGTCAGCAGGGCGCGGATGGACAGGGAGATCTTCTGCTTCTCCTCGTCGATGGCCGTGATCTTGGCGTCCACAATCTGGCCCTCGGAGAGGACATCCTCAGGCTTGTCGATGCGCCGGTCAGCAATCTGGGAAATATGGATCAGGCCGTCCACGCCGGGCACGACCTCGGCAAAGGCGCCGAAGGTCATCAGCTTGACGATGCGGACAGAGGCCACGTCGCCCACCTGGTACTTGTCCATGAACACCTGCCAGGGATCGATGCTGTGATCCTTCACGCCCAGGGAGATCTTCTTCTTCTCGGGATCGAAGGAGATGACGTACACGTCCATGGTATCGCCCACCTTGCAGACCTCGGCGGGGGTCTTGATCCGGCTCCAGCTGAGCTCGGAGATATGTACCATGCCGTCCACGCCGCCGATGTCCACGAACACGCCGTAGCTGGTCATGGACTTGACGGTGCCGGTGTAGTGCTTGCCCACTTCGATGTTGGCCCACACCTCCGCCTGGGCGGCCTTCCGGGCCTCCTCAGTGACGGAGCGGATGGAGCCCACCACGCGCCGGCGGGCGCGGTTGACCTCGGTGATTCGCAGCTGGACCTTCTGCTTCACCATGGCAGACAGATCGGCGCCGCGGGGCTGACCGCTCTGAGAGGCGGGGACGAATACCCGCACACCCTTGACGGACACCACGATGCCGCCCTTGTTCTCCTCGGTGACAGTGCCCTCCAGAACGGTCTTCTCCTCCACGGCCTGCTCGATGTTCTCCCAGACCTTGGCAGCGTCCAGACGCTTCTTGGACAGCTCTGCGTAGCCCTCCACGTCGTTGACGCGGACCACATAGGTCTCGATCTGGTCGCCCACGTGGATGATGTCCTCCGCCTTGACATTGGGGTCGTCGCTCAGCTCGCTGAGCTTGATGTAGGCCGCCTGCTTGGCGCCCACGTCCACCTGCACTTCGGTGGGGGTGATGGCGGTAACGATGCCGGTGACCCGGTCACCGTTATTTAAAGTTTTAAAAGACTGATTCAGTAATTCCTCGAAGGACTCCTCTTTGCCCTCGGCCGCCTTGATTTCTTCGCTCATCGTTGCATATACCTCCTTAATGATGCCCGCAGGCGTGGAGGCACCAGCCGTAAGGCCCGCAACAGTACAACCATTGAAAAAATCCGGCGAGAGCTCGTCCGCGCGTTCAATCTGGACCACGCGGGGGCATCTCCTCAGGCAAATTTCCGTCAGATGTTTGGTGTTGGCGCTTTTACGGTCTCCCACCACGACCATCACGTCTGCTTTGCCGGCGATTTCTGCCGCCTCAGACTGACGTTCATGCGTAGCATTACATATTGTATCAAAGATTTTTACGTTTGTACACTGTTTTTTTATGATTTTCCAAGAAGTTTCAAAAAGTTTTCGGATGCAGGTGGTCTGCGCTACTACGGTAACAGGGATTTCCCGACTTTTCTCATCCCCGTCCAGCCAGGCCTCCACGGCCTCCGGCCCGTCGAACACCAGGGGCTGGCGGCACCAGCTGGCCACCCCCATCACCTCCGGGTGCAGGGGTTCGCCGATGATCACCGGACGACGGCCCTCCGCCTCCGCCTGGGCCACTAGGCGCTGGATGCGGATCACATTGGGACAGGTGGCATTGACGCACCGGACGCCCCGGGCCTCCAGATCGTCCAGCACGGATTTCAATTCTCCATGGGATCGGATCACCACCGTGTCCCCCGCCGCCAGGCCAGCCGGGTCCTCGGTCTTCCGGACACCCCGGCGGGCCAGATCCTCCACCACGTGGGAGTTGTGGATCAGGTCTCCCAGCATCCAGCATCCGCCGGTCTCCTCCCCGGTCTTTGCCGCCAACTCCACCGCCCGCTTCACACCGTAGCAGAATCCGGCGCTCTTGGCCAAAAGGACCTTCATCGCGCCTCCTTCCCCAGGGCGTAGGAGCGGCGGAGCACCTCGTCGGCGATGGCCTGGACCTCCTCCGGTGAAGGCCGACGGCTGGTGGCCTCCGGCCGGTATGCCTGGCCGAAGATGATGCGGGTCCGGCGAAAGAGGCGTTTGTTCCCCTCCACGTACACCGGCACGAACTGCGCCCCGGAACGGATGCCGATGACGGCCACACCACCCTTGGCGGGCAGAGCCCCCTCGTGTTCCACCCGGGTTCCCTCCGGGAATATCAGCAGGTTGTCCCCGCTCTTGATAGCCTTCAGGGCGGTTTTCACCGCCTCGATGTCCCCCTCGCCCCGGTCAACAGGGAAGGCGCCCAGCTTCCGCAGTACCCAGTCAAAGACCTTGTTGCAGAACAGCTCCTTCTTGGCCATGATGTGGAGCCGGTAGTTCACCGGAACCTTCAGCGCCACCAGCACCGGGTCCCAGTTGCTGTTGTGGTTGGGACACAGCAGGGCGCCGTGCTCCGGCAGGTTCTCCCGCCCGATGATGGTGACCGGGTGAAGAATCCCCGCCACCAAGTTTACCAGATAGTAGATGCATACGAAAAATCCATTCAACGGCCTCTTTTCGCTCATAGTCCCGTCCTCTCCCGGATAATGTGCAGCAGCGCGTCCTCGCTCTGGACAAAATCCAGAGCCGTGGTGTCCAGCAGCACCGCGTCCTCCGCCTGACGCAGGGGTGCGGCGTCACGGTGGGTATCGTTCCAGTCCCGTTCCTGAATGGCACGGAGGATAGCCGCATAAGGCTCCGGCGTCCCCCGCTCCTCCAGCTCCAGCATCCGGCGGCGGGCCCGCTCCTCTGCGGAAGCGGTGAGAAACACCTTCACCTCCGCATCCGGCAGCACCACCGTGCCGATATCCCGGCCGTCCATCACCACGCTGTTCTCCCGGGCCAGCTGGCGCTGCATCTCCAGCAGGTACGCCCGAACCTCCGGATAGGCGGATACCAGAGATGCGTAGCGGGACACCTCCGGCAGGCGGATCTCCGCCGTCACATCCATTCCATTCAGCTCCATGTGCTGCAGGCCGTCCGTCCCATAGGTCAGGCAAATCTCCAGGTCCGGCAGCACCGCCACCACGGCGGAGCGGTCCCGGGGATCGATCCCCTTCCGCCACACGGCATAGCCGATGGTGCGGTAGATGGCACCTGTGTCCACGTATAAAAAGTTCAGTCTGGCGGCCACGCTCCTGGCCAGGGTGCTCTTCCCCGCGCCGGAGGGCCCGTCGATGGCCACGCGAATGTTCTCACTCATGCGTTCTCTTCCCCTTGTCTCAGCGCCTCCGCCGCAGCCTGTCCCGCCGCCCGGCCTGTGGCCCAGGCGATCTGCAGGTTGAATCCGCCGGTATAGGCGTCCACATCCATGATTTCTCCCGAAAAGTATAATCCCTTTACAAGTTTTGATTCCATTGTCTTTGGGTCAATTTCACTGATCTTTATGCCACCGGAAGTAACGATGGCGTCCGTCACCGGGCAGGGGCCGGCAATCTCCACAGAAAAATGCTTGAGGCTCTGGACCAGTTCCCGCCGCTGCTCTCGCGTCAGGTCATGGACCTTTTGATGGGGCGGGATGCCCGACCGCTCCACTGCCACCGGAATCAGCTTCTGGGGCAGCAGATCGTCCAGCGCGTTGCAGAAGTCGTGGTTGGCGTACTTCTCAAAGTCCCGCAGCAGCCGCTTGTCCAGGGCCTGCTCATCCAGGGCGGGCTTCAAGTCAATCTCCAGCCGGTAGGTCTTTTTGCCGAAGTGCCGCATGTGGGCGGAGGCCGACAGCACCAGGGGCCCGCTGACACCGAAGTGGGTGAACAGCATCTCCCCGAAGTCCGTGTAGATCTTCTTCCGGTCCTCAAACACCGCCAGCCCCACATTCCGCAGGCTCAGGCCCTGGAGCTCCCGGCCCAGGCCGTAATCCCGCAGCGGCACCAAAGAGCCCTGAAGGTCCGTCACCGTATGCCCCGCTTCCCGGGCCATTCGGTGCCCCTCTCCTGTGGAGCCGGTGGCGGGGTAACTGACGCCGCCGGTGGCAAGGACTACCGCCCCGGCAGGGTATGTCCCCCGCTCTCCCCGGACACCTGTGACGGCGCCGGAGGTGATCTCCAGCTCCGTCGCCCGGTCCCGGGCCAGAGAGACCTTCAGCGCCTTCAGCCGCCGCTCCAAAGCGGCGCTGACGTCAAAGGCCCGGTCACTGACGGGAAACACCCGATTCCCCCGCTCGGTCTTCAGCGGCACGCCGATGGACGCAAAGAACGCCATGGTGTCCCGGCCGTCGAACCGGGAAAAGGCGCTGTACAAAAACTTGCCGTTCCGGGGCACGTTGGCCAGCAAGGTCTGTACATCGGCGTTGTTGGTGACGTTGCACCGGCCCTTGCCGGTGATGTTCAGCTTCTTTCCCAGCCGCTCATTGGGCTCCAGCAGCGTCACCCGTGCGCCCCGCTCCGCCGCGGAGACAGCGGCCATCATCCCGGCGGCTCCCCCGCCGATCACTACCAGCCCCTTACTCATCGTCCATCTTCCCGAACACGCCGTAGGCGTTCCAGATGTCCTCCAGCTCCGCAAAGGTGCGGGACACGTCCGACCGCATCCGGGAGCCCACGGCGATCAGCAGCGCGTTGATGAGGGACAGAGGCGCCACCATGGAGTCCACAAAGGAGATCATCTCACTGGGAGCCAGCAGAGCAGCCTCCGCCATCTGGTAGACGGGGGACAGCTCATTGTCTGTAATGGCCACGATGGTAGCCCCCCGGTCCTGGGCAAACTTCACTGTGTTCATAGTGACCTTGGAGTACCGAGGGAAGCTGATGGCGATCATCACATCCCCGGGGCCGATCCGCAGCAGCTGCTCGAAGATCTCCCCTGCGGCGTTGGACTGCACCAGCGTCACGTTCTCGGACAGCAGGTGCAGGTAGAAGTTCAGATCCCCCGCCACAAAGGAGGAGGTCCGCACCCCCAGGATGTACAGGTGCCCGGCGCCCAGGATCAGGTCCACCACCTTGTTGAACTCAGTCCTGTCCGCCTCTTCCGCCACCATCCGCAGCTTGTCCATATCGGACTGGATCACGGCGGACAGCACATCCTGTCCGCCGAACAGATTGTCCGCCGCCTGGATGCGCTGGGTGGAAGTGAGGCGGCTGCGGATCATCTCCTGCAGTGCCCGCTGCATACTGGGATAGCCGTCGTACCCCAGCTCCGATGCGAAGCGTACCACTGTGGACTCGCTGACGCCGGAGAGCTTCCCCAGCTTGCTGGCAGTCATGAAGGCGGCCTTGTCGTAATTCTGCAGGATGTAGTCGGCAATCCGCTTCTGTCCCTTGGAAAAGGTGGGCATATTGCGCTCGATGGTATGTAGGATGCTCTTAGCCACTGCTGTTTCCTCCGTCGGCCGCCTGCAGGGGGCCGTTCTTGATCTTGCCCGGCAGCTCCGCTGGCCCGCCGGACGTTCCGCGGTCTATTGTAGCACAGTTTTTTCAAAATTCAAACCGCTTTGCGGGATTTTTCCGTCTCGCCGCCGGAATGGAAAAGACGCCGCCCCATTCAGGGCGGCGCCTTCCGCTTTTCAGTCAGGGGGTGACTCCCAGCGCCCCAGCCTCGTCCTGTGTCAAATACCGCCACTTTCCCGGCGGCAGATCGCCCAGCTCCAGAGCTCCCTCCCGGACCCGGCGCAGCCGCTTCACCGTCAGGCCGCACTGGGCACACATCCGGCGGACCTGCCGGTTCTTCCCCTCATGAATGGTCACTGCCAGCACCGCGGTTCCGGGAGTTTCCCGCAGCACCTCCACCCGGGCGGGGCGGATGGGCTCCCCCTCCAGGTCGGTAACGGCTGCCAGCCGGGCCGCCGCGCCGGCCACCGGTCCGAATACGGAGACGTGATACGTCTTTTCCACCTCGTGCTTTGGATGCAGCAGGTGCTGGGCCCAGGCACCGTCGTTGGTCAGCAGCAGCAGGCCCTCGGAATCCAGGTCCAGCCGTCCCACGGGATAAACCCGGCTCCCGCAGTCCGCTACCAGCTCCGCCACTGTCCGCCGCCCCCGCTCGTCCGAGAGGGTAGAGACATAGCCCCGCGGCTTGTTCAGCAGGATGTACACGGCCTCCGCCCGGGGCGCCAGGGGACGGCCGTCCACCAGGATCTCGTCCCGATCCGGGTCTGCACGCTGGCCCAGATGGGCGGTCTGGCCGTTCACCGTCACCCTTCCGGCGATCAAATATGTCTCTGCCGTCCGCCGGGAGCAAACCCCCGCGGCGGACAGCAGCTTCTGCAGTCGTTCTTCCATGTTGTCCTCTCTCTATCCCGGCAACCCCTGCTTCAGAATGCTCAGGGCGCTCTCCATCCGGGGCGCCACGTCGGCGCCATACAGCAGCGCCACCCGGCCCACCTCTTTTCCATTGACCGAGAAAACCGCCTCCCCGGCCCGCCGGCCGGCCCGGATGGGGGCCCGCAGAGATCCGGCCAGCTCCACGTCCAGCTCCAGGGACTCCCCCTCCGCCAGCGGCCAGGCGAAGCTGTCCGCCGCCACCAGGGGCACCGTGGCGCTCATGCCGTTTTCCACCTGGACCCGCTGGATTGTCTGGCCCAGAGAGGCCCCCAGCTTGGCGGGATAGGTGGAAAAACCGTAGTCATACAGGGCCGCGTGGTCCGCCCAGTCGTTGCCGTCCTGGAGAGTCACCGCCACCAGCCGCTGGCCGTTTCGCTCCACACAGCTCACCAGCGTCCGGCCTGCCGCCATGGTATAGCCGGTCTTCAGGCCGATACACCCCTCTATCTGGTTCAACAGCTTGTTGTGGTTGGTCATGGTCCGCCCGCCAATGGTGACGCTGCGGGTGGAGGCCATCCGTACCAGAGTCTCATTTTCCACCGCCGCGCAGGCAAGACGCGCCATGTCCCGGGCCGTGGAGTAATGGTCCTCATGGTCCAGCCCGTTAGGGTTGGCGAAGGAGGAGTGCTCCATGCCGATCTCCCGGGCCGTTGCATTCATGAGCTTTGCAAAGTCCTCCTGGCTGCCGCTGATGTGCTCGGCAATGGCCACGGCCGCATCGTTGCCGGAGCAGAGCAGCAGTCCATACAGCAGTGTCTCCAGCGTCAGCTTCTCCCCCACCTTCAGATACATGGAGGAGCCCTCTGTATACGCCGCCTCCCGGGAGACTGTGACCACATCGTTCAGGTCTCCCTCCCGGATAGCCACCAGGGCCGTCAGAATCTTGGTAGTGCTGGCGATCAGCATTTTCGCGTCGGCGTTCTGCTCATACAACACCCGGCCGCTGTCCACGTCCATCAAAATAGCGGAGGAGGCAGACGTACTGACCGCGTGCGTCTGACAAGGAAAAAGACTGAACAGGGCCGCCAGAGCGATCCCCAAAGCGGCAAGCCGCCGGAGCAGGGTTTGCAAATGCCATCACCTCATTTGTTTGGTGATGGTAGTATACCCCGTTCAGACGGGTTCTTTTTCTTCCTTCTTGTCGAAATATTTTTCCACTTTGTCCACCAGATCCGGCATCATCTCCACCACCCGGTCCAGCGTGGTCATGGGCGGCATCGCCACCGGCAGCACCCGGGTCGTTCCCTCCCGGATCACCAGGAACGCCACAGGCTCAATCTTCACGCCTGCGCCGCTGCCGCCGCCGAAGTCCTTGGGCTGGGTCTTACCGTAGTCGGCGCCGCCGCAGCCGAAGCCCATACTGACCCGGGAAATGGGGATCAGAGTCACGCCGTCAGGCGTGGTGATGGGCTGCCCCACGATGGTGTTGGTGTCCGCCATCTCCCGGATCTTGTCCATCGTGGAACGCATCAAATCGCTGAGGGGTCTCTTCTTGTCCATTGTCTCGTCCATGGATGCCATCCTTTCTCGTCACGCGGCGGGGTGTTCTGCCGCCTTGTTGTCTGCTGCTTTGGATGCGGGCGGCATCCGCCGCCGCTTCATGAACCGCCGGAGCCAGCCGATGGCCGGGACCGCCAGCTGCGTTCCCACGGCGATCAGCGTCCCCAGCCGGATGGAGATGCCAAGCTCTCCTTCCGCCCGGGTCTCCTGCGCGTCAAAATCAATTCCGAGATGAATCCCGGGATCCCGGATCACCACCAGCTTCTCCAGAGCCGGCATCCCGGTCCAGACCAGGGCGTGGAGTCCACCGTACAACTCTGCGGCTGCCGCCGGGTCCTCCGCCCCGCCCAGGGTGGCGGACAGGCGCAGCGGGTCTACGCGGATACCCCGCCGGGTGCGGCGCAGAGCCTTTTTGGCGGCGGGCCACAGCGTCCTTGCGGCGTCCTGAAGATCTTCCAGTTTGGGCTTCGGGATTTTTTTTGCCGCCTCTGCCAGGTCCTTCGGCTCCTTTTTAGGCTTTCCCGTTTTTTTGGTTTCCTGCGGCGTTTTTTTTGTCTCTTTGGACGGTACCAGCCGGACCCGGAAGGGACCAATCGTCAAATCCGCCGCGGCCTGCCCCCTGCCGAAGACCACATACAGTCCCAGCCGCAGCCGCCACAGAAAAATCGCAAGTGCCAGCAGCACCGCCAACGTGATCCAAAGTCCCAGCAACGTCCATCACCCCCCTGACCGCTCTGGCGGAGCGGATTCTCAAGGCGCCTCTTCCTCCATGGCGCCGGCCGTCTCCGGCGTGTCGGCTCCGGTGATCTCTGCCGTGTCCGCCGGGTCCATGATCTGTCCGTCCTCGCCGATCCGCATCTGTCCCTCGCCGCCAAGGTCCGGCAGCTCCGGCAGGTCATCCAGGCTGGTCAGATGGAAGGCCCGGAGAAACTGTTTGGTGGTCCGGTACAGGCGGGGCCTTCCGGGTACCTGCAGGCGGCCGCACTCCTCGATGAGCTTCCGGTCCAGCAGCAGGCCGATGGTATAGGCGCTGTCCACACCCCGGATCTGATCCACATAGGCCCGGGTGGTGGGCTGGTAGTAGGCGATGATGGTCAGCACCTCCAGCGCCGGCTGGCTGAGCTTGGCGGGCTTGCGGATCTCAAAGGCTTTTCGGATCACATCCGCGTAGTCCGGCGCGGAACACAGCTGCCAGGTATCCTCCATGCGCAGCAGCCGGATGCCCCGGCGCTCGTAGGCATAGTAGTCCATCAGCTTCTGGAGCACCTGCTCCACCGTGGGGCGGTCCATCTCCAGGGCCACGCAGATCCGGTCGGTCTGCACCGGCTCCCCAGAGGCAAACAGGATACCCTCCACTGCCGATTCGATCTCTTTCATCTCCATCTTGGAACGGTCCTCTCTCACAGTTTCAGATCCTGGGGCAACTCCCGCTCCTGCCGGACAGTGCAGTCCGTCTCACTCCCTGCCAGATGCAGGATGTGGGCCCGGCACAGCTCCAGCACCGCCAGAAAGGTGGCCACCACCTCGCTGCGGCTGCGGCTGCCCCGAAACAGCAGCAGAAACCGAGTGACGCCGTGAGTCCTTAGCCGGCTCAGAATCTCCCGGGCCTTGCTCTCCACGGGATAGGGCTCGTGCTGGACGATGCTCTGGAAGGCGGAGCGGGGCGGCGGCAGGGACCGCTCCGCCCGGCCCTGGATCTCGGCCATGGCCAAGACCAGGTCCGCCGGTGTCTGGTCGTACTCGTAGATCTTTCCCCGCTTCACCGGCTCCGGCGGACGGGTGAGGATATTCCGTCCGAATTCTCCCATGGGCTCCAGCCGGGCGGCCATGGACTTCACCTTGGCGTAGTTCTCGTTGCGCTTCCGCTCCTCCAGAGAGGCGATCAGGGCATCCATCTCGCTCTGGGCCTCCTCATCTTCAATGGAGAGAAGCATCCGGGTCTTGATGTACACCAGTTGGGAGGCCATGGTGACGAACTCGCTGGCCACCTCCAGATCCATCTCCTGCCGCCGGGCCAGCCACGCCATGTACTGGTCGCAGATCAGGGAGATGGAGATGTCCTGGATCTCCATTTTGTTCTTGCCCAGCAGATATAGAATCAGGTCCAGAGGGCCCTCAAAGTCCTGCATCTCTTCCTCGGATTTGCTGCGGACCACCTTTTCCAGCTTGAATACGGGGTTTTGCAAACCGTTCACCTCAACCAAAAATCAGGGACAACAGGGCACTGTAAATGCCCAGGATGCCCCGGGAGATCAAACTGCTGCCGATGCCCACAAAGGACAACACCAACAGCACGACAATGCCGTACCGCTCATACCGCATCAGCGTGATGTACTGCCGGTCCGGCAGAAACGCCGCCAGCACCTTGGACCCATCCAGCGGCGGGATGGGAATCAAATTGAACAACCCCAGACCGATGGACAGAGGCGCCAGCGTGTACAGGCAGAAGCTGAACACCACGTCCATCGCCGCAGAATAAGGGGCGTAAAGGTAAATCACCTTACTGATAAGCATTGCCAAAACCGCCAGCACAAAGTTGGAGACGGGTCCCGCCAGGGCGGTCAATGCCATGCCCTGCTTGGGCTTTCGGAAGTACCGGGGGTCCACCGGCACCGGCTTGGCCCAGCCGAATCCTGCCACGAACATCATCAGCAGGCCGATCCAGTCGATGTGCCGCAGAGGATTCAGACTCAGGCGGTGCATGGATTTGGCCGTGGGGTCCCCAAGAGCCAGGGCCGCCAGACCGTGGCAAGTCTCGTGGACTGTCAGGCAGAGAAAAATCGCGGCCACCCGCAACACCGCGTCCAGCAGTGAAGTCAGGTCCAGCGCGGAAAGCAATCCCTGTAAATAGTGCAGCATATTCGTCTCCCTGTGATGATAACCCAAAAGATAGGAGTATTATACCAGTTTTCCCCCCGCAATACAAGGAAAATCACCGGAATTCAAAGGGCTTTCAGGCGGAAACAAGCGGAGCGGGTGCTTTCGCACCCGCTCCTGATTCAGCTGGCTTAATAATCAGCCCTTCACCATGGAGGCGATCTCCTCAGCGAAGTTCTCCTGCTTCTTCTCGATGCCCTCGCCCTTCTCAAAGCGGATGGCGTCCTTGAAGGTCACCTTTCCGCCTGCGGCCTTGGCGGCGGAGGCGATATACTGCTCCACGCTCATGGAGTTGTCCTTCACGAACTCCTGCTGCAGCAGGCAGTTCTCGGAGTAGAACTTGTTCAGCTTGCCCATGACGATCTTCTCCCGCACGGCCTCGGGCTTGGAGGCCATCTTGGGATCGTTCTCCATCTGGACCATCATGATCTTCTTCTCCTCGTCCAGGACGTCCTGGCCCACCTGAGACTTGTCCCAGAAGCGGGGGTTCAGAGCGGCAATCTGCATGGCCACGTCCTTGCCGATCTCCTCCACCTTCTCAGCGGGCAGGTCGGACTCCAGGTTCACCAGCACACCGATCTTGCCGCCGGCGTGCACATAGGGCACGGAGACGTTCTCGGCGAAGCGGGCGAAGCGGCGGACCTTGATGTTCTCGCCGATCACCAGCACCATCTCCTGCTGCTGCTGGGTGACGGTCAGGTCGGTGCCGACGTACTTGCACTCCATCAGCGCGTCCAGGTCGGCGGGAGCCTCCTTGGCCACAGTGGCGGCCACGCCCTTGACGAAGTCCACGAACTTCTCGTTCTTGCCCACGAAGTCGGTCTCGGCGTTGACCTCGACCACCACGCCCACGCCGTCGATGACGGCGGCATAGGCCATACCCTCGGCGGCAATGCGGCCGGCCTTCTTGGCGGAGGCGGCCATGCCCTTCTCGCGCAGCCACTCCACGGCCTTGTCCATATCGCCGTCGGAGGCGGTCAGCGCCTTCTTGCAATCCATCATGCCCACGCCGGTCATCTCGCGCAGGTTCTTTACATCAGCTGCGGTAAAAGCCATTTTGAATTCCTCCAAACAGTTTTGGTATATACGCGCAAATGCAGGCGCAGATTACTCAGCGTCGGCAGCAGCCTCTTCAGAGGCGGCCTCAGCGGTCTGCTCACCCTGCTTGCCCTCCAGCACGGCGTTGGCCATGATGGAGGAGATCAGCTTGATGGCGCGGATGGCGTCGTCGTTGCCGGGGATCACATAATCGATCTCATCGGGATCGCAGTTGGTATCGGCGATGGCCACCACGGGAATACCCAGCTTGTGGGCCTCGGCGATGGCGTTGCGCTCCTTGCGGGTGTCCACGATGAACAGGGCGCCGGGCAGCTTCTTCATTTCCTTCACGCCGCCCAGGTACTTCTCCAGCTTGGCGATCTCGCCCAGGTGCTTCATGACTTCCTTCTTGGGCAGCATGTCGAAGGTGCCGTCCTCCTGCATGGTCTTCAGCTGGTTCAGCCGGTCCACACGGGTGCGCATGGTCTTGAAGTTGGTCATCATGCCGCCCAGCCACCGGGCATTCACATAGAACTGGCCGCAACGGGTGGCCTCCTCGCGGATGGCCTCCTGCGCCTGCTTCTTGGTGCCCACGAACAGCAGGGACTGGCCGCTCTCAGACAGCTGACGGACGAAGCTGTATGCCTCCTCCAGCTTGCGGACGGTCTTCTGCAGGTCCACGATATAGATGCCGTTGCGCTCCGTGTAGATATAGGGAGCCATCTTGGGGTTCCAACGGCGGGTCTGGTGACCGAAGTGGACGCCCGCCTCCAGCAGGGCCTTCATGGATACGACGCTAGAATTTGCCATAGTTGTGTGTTCCTCCAATTTCAATTTAGTTGGTCCTCCGGCGGTTTCATCCCCCCTGCCAACCCGGCCGTTTTGGGCCCCGGGCACAGACAGAAAGTCGACGCACCGTGCGGAATGCTGAAATATAGTATCACAATCCAGTGTGCAATGCAAGTATTTTTTCCCAAAAGCCGTGTAAAATTCCCGGTTTTGTCCGAATTTGTCCGAGTTCCCCAGCAGCCCCCCATTTGTTGTTGCGCCGCGCCTGTCTGTCTGCTATAATGACCAAAATCCCATTTTCAGTTTATATAAAAACGCGGCAGATCAGAAAGGAGCACATGGATGGACACTGAAAAGCAGAAATCATCTCCGGGTGGAACGGTTCCCGGTGAAAAGGTTCCGCCGGTCCTGATGGCGGAGGATGTGGCGGCACTGGAGGAACTGTGCGGAGACGTCTCCGGCTACTTTTACAAAATGCTGGACTACCTAGACCAGCGGGTCCGGGACGGTGTGCGTCAGGGAGAGTTCACGGAGGAGCAGGCCCGGGGCGATCTGGATCTTGCCCTGTGGTACGCCTATGCCTGCAACAACATCGACGACTATGACTACTATTATAAAGCTGCCCAGTGGATGCCCGCCTCGGAACCGGCGGCGGAGGCGGCCGGGAGCGGGATCTGGTACTATCGCTACGCCTGCGCCCTGATGTACTGCGGCCGCTTGGAGGAGGCCCGGCATTATGCGGAGACCGGCGTGTCCCTGGACCCGGAGTATCCCTGGGGCTGGCTGGAGACCGCCAAGCTCCGGGCTCACTTCGGCGATGCGTCCGGTGCTCTGGAGGCGGTGGACCGGGGGCTGGCTCTGGTGCCTGGGGACTACGAGTTCACCACCCTCCGTCGGGAGATCCAGGAGGGCCGGACTCTGGAGGAGATGGAGTTCCACTGGATCGATCCGGAGTGCGACGCGGTTCTGCAGGCCGGCGGAGACGAAAACGAGGCGGAAAAGCGGCTGTCCATCGCCGGGATCTGCTGCGATCCGGAGAACCTCGCCGCCATCAAGACCGCCCTCTCCCCCACGGAGTGGGAGGCGGACGCCCCCTACTGCACTTTCCGGCTGCCCTATCAGAACGGCAGCCTGCTGGGGCGTTTCTTCATGAACGAGGCGGCGCTGTCCAAGTTTCCCCTCTCCTGGGTCCGTGAGTTTGTGCGCCGGCTGCCGGAGCTGGACCGCCGGGGCCGAACCTTCCTGGCCGCCCAGGCGGGGCTGGGAACGGAGGGACTATCCCTGGAATGGTTCGCGGTCCATCCGGACCGGACGATGCGCCTGTGTTACATCCGGGGGCAGGACCAGCAGATGGTCCTGTTCGACAGGGATTTCTCCCTTTGCAGCGAGGACCGGCAGCCCGCCCTGACCCGGCCGGAGGGCGGCGCCTTCCTGGCCTTTGTCCTACTGGAAGCGCCTGCCTGGGACCCGGACCAGTTCCGCCGGGATCTGCGGGATCTGTACGGCATCCCCTGCCTCACAGAGGCGGAGGAATCTGAAGACGGCGGCAGCACCCTGACCTTTGAGGTCAGTGGAATGCTGGCGGCGGTCTGCCTATACCCATTCCCTGTGCCCCACGGCGAGGCGGAGGAAAACGCCGCCCACAACTACCTGTGGCCGGAGGCAGCGGAATCTGCTGCCCGCCACCGGGGCCAGCTGTTGGTGACCGTCCTGCCCCGGGAGGAATCCGTCCGAGAGGCGGCCATACTCCAGGTGAAGCTGGTGTGTGCCGCCTGCCGCCAGCGCGGAACGCTGGGTGTCTACGCCAACGGCACCGTGTACCAGCCGGAGTTCTATCTTAACGCGTCTCAACCCATGGAGGACGGGGAGCTGCCCCTGCTGGATCTGGTGTGGATGGGCCTCTACCGCCGGGAAGAGGGCCTGTGCGGCTACACTGACGGCCTTGCGGCCTTCGGCAAGGAGGAGATAGAGGTTCTGGACACCCAGGCTGCCCCGGGTGACCTGCACAGCTTCCTGTTGGATCTGGCCAGCTATGTATTGGAGGAGGATGTCACCTTCCACGACGGGGAGACCATCGGCTTTACCGAGGGGCAGTATCTGCCCATCTCCCGCAGCGCCGGTGTCTGGCACGACGGCATGACGCTGAAGATCAGCTATCCGGAGGAGCCGTGACCGCTCCGCCGGCATACGCAAATGCCCCCGCGGTGAAAGCCGCGGGGGCATTTGTCAGCAACGCTTGCGCCGCTTCCGCTCCAGGCGGGGATCCCGCCGCTGAAAGGGCTTGTCGATGAGGATGATGTCGTCTCCGATCCGCTGGATGCACTCCCAGGGGATGTAGAACTCCTCCCCCCTGCCGAACAGGCCGAAAAAGCGGCCCGGGCCGTAGACGATGATGGCTACCACCTGCCCCTCCGGCACCCGCACGTCCAGGTCCGACACGTAGCCCAGGCGGCAGCCGTCGCAGACGTTGATGACCTCCTTGCACCGGAAATCCCGGATCCTGCACTGCACCGCGCTCACCCCCTGCCTTGAGACTATGCAGTGGACGGAATGTCCCAACACTGTTTTATGCAGACGGGCAGAAAGCGACAAAAGCTTCCAGTATAGGAAAAAAGCCCTCCGGCCATACTGAACTCATGAAGTTTCAGGGTTTGAGGGGGCACAGCCATGCAGGGCAAGGTGGAGATCGCGGGCGTCAACACGGCAAAGCTGAAGGTGTTGAAAAACGAGGAGACCATGGAACTCCTGCGCCGCACCAAGGCCGGGGACCAGGAGGCCCGCCGGGAACTGATCGAGGGAAATCTGCGGCTGGTGCTCTCCGTCATCCAGCGCTTCGCCGGCCGGGGCGAGAACGCCGACGACCTGTTTCAGGTGGGCTGCGTGGGGCTCATCAAGGCCATCGATAACTTTGATATCAATCAGCCAGTGCGGTTTTCCACTTACGGCGTGCCCATGATCATCGGCGAGATCCGCCGATATCTCCGGGACAACAGCGCCATCCGGGTGTCCCGCTCCATGCGGGACACGGCCTATAAAGTCCTGCAGGTCCGGGACAAGTACCTGGCGGAAAACCAGCGGGAGCCCACGGTGGAACAGATCGCCCAGGAGCTGGGCATCCCCCGGGAGGAAGTGGTCTTCGCCATGGACGCCATCGTGGATCCCGTGTCGCTGTACGAGCCGGTATACTCCGACGGCGGCGACGCCATCTGCGTCATGGACCAGGTCAGCGACACCCGGAACACCGACGAGGCCTGGACGGACCGCATCGCCCTGAAAGAGGCCATGAAGCGGCTGGATGACCGGGAGCGGCGCATCCTCTCCCTGCGGTTCTACGAGGGAAAGACCCAGATGGAGGTCAGCGCGGAGGTCGGCATCTCCCAGGCTCAGGTGAGCCGGCTGGAGAAGGGCGCCATCAACACCATCAAAAAAAATATATGAGCAGGCGGGGCCGGGAAACCGGCCCCGCTGTCTTTACGTCTCAGAGGCTTCTGTTGTCTCCGTCGGTGAGAGCCCGTTAAAGAAGCTCCCGCCATCCGACAAAGTGAATGTCTTGGACAGGCCCGCGGCGCTCTGGCCGCCCTCTCCGCCGCCGGGGCCGCGGCCGCCTGCGGGAGATTCCCTACCGTCAGGCTCCATTTCCCCATCCGGGCGCTCAGGGGGATCGTCCGGAACTTCACTGCCAGCGTTCTCCGGCACCTCGCCCTCCGGCGCCTGCCAGGGATCCAAGTCCGCGGGAGGCGCCTCACCGCCCATGTGCCGACCGCCGCCGGGGCTGCCCACGCCGTCGGACATGGTGCCGGCCAGTTGGGTGTCTCCCTGCCACAGGGTGTAGTCCCCTGCCGTCAGGTCCGGGGAGGACACCACCAGACAGGTGAAGTCGTTTGCCGGCGTCCAGGTGCCCACAGTCTCCCCGTCGGCGTTTTGCAGGGTATAGGTCTGGCCGCCGTTCTGCCGGGATGCAAAGGAGAACACCACATAGTTCTGGGCCCCGCCGTCGATTTGGTCATACATATTGCCGGAGGCCGCTACTGTGCCGCCGTTGATGGTGATGCCCATGGTGGCGTCGATACCCGCGTCCCCGCTGTCGGAGCAGGCCGCGGCGGTGACGGCGCCGCCGTTGATTACCAGCCAGCCGTTGGAGTCGATGCCGTCGCCTTCGCCGGTCTCGCCGGCGACCTGAATGTTCACGGAACCGCCGTTGACAGTGGTGACGGATACATTGTCCTCATTGGTGTTGATGCCGTCATTGCCGGAGGTGATGTTGATGGTGCCGCCGTTGATGGTGAGGTGCAGCTCCGTGTCCAGCCCCTCATTGTCGGCGGTGATGTTCAGCACACCAGTGCCGGCCTCACCCCCGTCCACATTCATGGACATCTTGGAGTAAAATGCGCCGTCGTATTTGTGGAGCTTCTCGCTGTCCTCCACGGTCATTCCGTCCTCGCTGAGCACCACGCTGTCCGGGTCGTAGATCCGGGCCACATAGGAGCCGGTGACGTTGTTGATAGTACCGTCAGCAATCAGCACGTTGGCACCGGCGGCGGAGGTGTCCACGGTCTCCGAGGCGGTGTCCTCGTCTGTGCTGCCGCACTCATAGACGTTATAGAAAATCACCGCCGGGGCCACAGTGCAGGTGATGTCCACGCCGTTCAGGATCAGCGTCACCACTGCCGCCGGGTCGTCCTCCGCGTCCTCCCCCAGGTCCACAGCGATCTGTCCTGCGGACAGGGTGCCGCTGAGGGCGTAGGTGCCGGGTTGTGTGATGTGGACCACCGTGTGGGCCTCCGCCTCTTCGGCGGTGTGTTCGTCGGCCTCCGTGCCCTCGCCGTAGGTGAAGTCGCGGCCGGATTCATAGCAGACAATGTCATGGGCCGTGTGGACGGCGGCTGACTCGTCTGTGGAGACCGCCTTCCCGTCCACAATAATGCCGTCATCCGAGAGGACGATGGAAACAGCGTCCGGAAATTCCTGCGCGGCCGTCTCGCGGCCCTGCGCGCCGCAGCCAGAAAGCGCGGCCGCAGCCATCGCCAGCCCCAGCAAGAGAGAAGCAATTCGTTTCATTGCAGCAAATCCTTTCCGTCAAGATGGAGGCAGTCTATCATGGATTTCTGAATTTCCACTGAAAAAAGGAGGAAAAAAATTGACCTTTTCACAAGTTCGGAGTAAGCTGAAAGCAAGTCATCAAAAACGAGGAGACCGCACACATGGACTACAAAAAGCTCAGAGACACCCGGAACAGCTCCAACCCCTTCGCCCAGCGGCTGGGGATCTTTGTGGAGGAGATCGGCCCCGGCTACGCCCGGGCGGTAAAGGACATCACGGCGGAGGACGCCAACCCTGTGGGGGTTGCCCACGGGGGCTGCTACTTCTCCCTGGCAGACACGGCCTGCGGCTCCGCCATGGCCTCCCACGGATATTATGCCGTGACGGTGAACGCCTCCTACAACTTTCTCCGCAGCGCCAAGCTGGGGGACCATCTGGTGGCAGAGGCCCGGGAGACCAAGCCCGGCCGAACTCTCTGCTTTTACGAGGTGGAGATCCGGGACCAGGCGGGGACGCTGCTGGGGAACGGATCCTTCACCTTCTACAAGCTGGACCGGGAGATCCCGCTGTGAGAAGCGCATACAAAAAGACCGCCCTTCGGCGGTCTTTTTGTATGCTTATTTCTTGAAGCTGTCCTTCAAGCTCACAGATCGGTTGAACACCAGATGGCCGGGCTTGGAGTCCTTGCTGTCCAGGCAGAAGTAGCCCAGGCGCATGAACTGGAAGCTGGCGGGAGCTGCGGCATCCGCCAGGGAAGGCTCCACCTTGCAGCCGGTGAGGACCTCCAGGGAGTTGGGGTTCAGGCACTCCAGAAAGTTCTTGTCGGCGGCGTCCGGGTCCGCGTCGGTGAACAGGTTGTCGTACAGCCGCACCTCCGCGTCGATGGCGGTGGCGGCATCCACCCAATGGATGGTGGCACCCCTCACCTTCCGGCCGTCAGCGGGGTCGCCGCCCCGGCTCTCCGGGTCGTACTCCGCCAGCACCTCGGTGACGCTGCCGTTCTCGTCCTTCACGCAGCCGGTGCAGCGGATGAGATAGGCCCCTTTCAGGCGGCACTCCGGTCCATTGGGGTAGAGCCGCTTGTACTTGGGCACCGGGGTCTCCAGGAAATCGTCGGACTCGATCCAGAGGTTGCGGGAGAAGGCGATCTCCCGGGTGCCGGCGGCGGGGTCCAGGGGGTTGTTCTCCACGGTAACGGTCTCGCTTTTCCCCTCCGGATAGTTGGTGATGGTCAGCCTGATGGGCCGGATCACCGCCATGGTCCGCTGGGCGGTCTCGTTCAGGTCCTCCCGCAGGCAGTGCTCCAGGAAGCCGTATTCCACCACGTTGGCAGACTTTGCCACACCGATGCGCTCACAGAAGTTCCGGATAGACCGGGGCGTATAGCCCCGGCGGCGCAGGCCGCAGAGCGTGGGCATCCGGGGATCGTCCCAGCCGGAGACCCTCCCCTCCTCCACCAGCTTGCGGAGCTTGCGCTTGGAGAGCACCGTGTGGTCGATGCCCAGGCGGGCAAACTCGATTTGCCGGGGATGGCTGGGCAGGTCACAGTGCTCTACCACCCAGTTGTAAAGGGGCCGGTGGTTTTCAAACTCCAGGGAGCAGAGGGAGTGGGTGATGCCCTCCAGCGCGTCCTGGATGGGGTGGGCGAAGTCGTACATGGGATAGATGCACCACTTGTTCCCCTGGCGGTGATGGGGCAGGTAGTTGATCCGGTAGAGCACGGGGTCCCGCATGTTGAAGTTTCCGCTGGCCAGATCGATCTTGGCCCGCAGGGTGTACTTGCCCTCCGGGAACTCGCCGTTCTTCATCCGCTCGAACAGGTCCAGGCTCTCCTCGATGGGCCGGTCCCGCCAGGGGGAGCGGGCCGGAGTAGTGGTATCTCCACGGTACTCCTTGAACTGCTCCGGCGTCAGCTCGCAGACATAAGCCAGGCCCTTCTTGATGAGGCCCACCGCCTGACGATAATCCTCGTCAAAGTAATCCGAGCCGTAGAAGAACCGGTCGCCCCAGTCAAAGCCCAGCCAGTGAATATCCTGCTGAATGGCGTCTACGAATTCCTCGTCCTCCTTGGTGGGGTTCGTGTCATCCATCCGCAGGTTGCACAGGCCGCCGAACTTCTCCGCCGTGCCGAAGTCGATGGTCAGCGCCTTGCAGTGCCCGATGTGCAGGTAGCCGTTGGGCTCCGGCGGGAACCGGGTGTGGACGGTCATCCCCTCAAACTGGCCGCCGGGGCCGATGTCCTCCTCGATGAAAGCGTGAATAAAGTTCCGGCTCTCCGGCGCCTCGTCCTGCGTCAGCTTGATCTCCTCTGCCATGCGCTGTCATTCCTCCCTCTCGCGCAGTGTATCGTTGGTATGCGTACACGTTAGGATATTTATTATACAAAATCTGACGGGGAAATGCAATACGTTGTTTTAGACGGCCATTGGCGGCATGGGGACAGCAAAAACTTGTCTGTATGCGGGAATATGTCAAAAGCGATCACATATTCACAAAACGGAGATTGACCTCTCCTCAATGCCCAAAAGCGGGATGCGCCGGCACCGCATCATAAGATAAACCTGCCGCTGGCAGCGCCTTTGGCGAACCGGCAGGACAGTTGCGTTCTTCCGCCGGATCTGGTACGATACGAAAAAAAGGCCGGCGTCTCCGGCGGAAAGAGAGCGTCTGTATGGAACCGGGATTCATCGATCTGACGGCGGAAAACATCGCCGATCAGCACCTGTGCTGCATCATCCGCAGCAAAAAGCCCCACCCCGGCGTGGAGGCTAAACGCCGGTGGCTGGTGGACCGCCTGCCGGAGGGGCACGTCTTCCGGAAACTGGATGTCAAGGAAAAGGTCTTTATCGAGTACGCCCCTTTGGAGACCGCCTGGGTCCCTGTAGAGGGGGACAACTATCTGTACCTCTACTGCCTCTGGGTGGCCGGTGCATACAAGGGCAAGGGGTACGGCCGGGCGCTGATGGAGCACTGCCTGGCGGACGCCCGGGACCGGGGAAAATCCGGCATCTGCATGCTGGGGGCGGAAAAACAGAAGGCCTGGCTCTCCGACCAGTCCTTCGCCCGGAAGTACGGCTTTGAGACGGTGGATGAAACGGGCTATAGCTACACCCTGCTGGCCCGATCCTTCGACGGTACCCTCCCCCGCTTTACGGACCAAGCCAGGGCGGGGACCATCGAGGAAAAGGCGCTGACGATTTATTACAGTGACCAGTGTCCCTATGCGGTCAACAGCCTGGAGATCATCCGGCAGGTGTGTGGAGAGGCCGGGGCTCCGTATTCTCTGGTGCCTGTGGACACATTGGAGAAGGCCAAGGCTCTTCCCGGCGTGTTCAACAACTACGCCGTGTTTTACGGCGGTGCCTTCCAGACGGTGAACCTGCTGGACGCCGCTTCTCTACGGCGGCTGCTGAAGCGGTAAAGCTGCCCTTTTCCGCCGCCGCAACCGATTGTTGCCGGATAGTTGGTGGTCAAAGGAGTTGAATTCTGGTAGCATAAAGTCTGAAAGGAGGTGTGTCCATGACCACGCTGGGTCAGCGGATCAGGGAACACCGCCGGCGGGCAGGCTTGTCCCAGGAGGCTCTGGCCCGCCGGATGGATGTCAGCCGCCAGGCGGTTACCAAATGGGAGTCCGGCCAGAGCGCCCCCAGCACGGAGAACCTCTTCCGCCTGGCGGAGCTCTTCGGCACCACGGTGGACCTGCTGCTCCCATCAGAGGGGGCGGACGCTCCGGCGGCAGAGGCACCTCCACCCCTGTGGTCCCGGAGCCGCCGGCGTCCCCGGGTCCTGGCGGCTCTGGCGGTGACTGCGGGGTATCTTGTCTTTTACCTGCTGGGCCGCATCCTCTGGTGCCCCCTGGAGGACAGCTCCCTGCTGGGCTGGCTGCTGTGGGAGCGGCCCAGCGGCGGGGAGAGCTATCTCTACGGCTGGCTCCTCAGCAGCGGTCTCTTCTGGTGGGCCATGGCCCTCTCCGCCCTGACGGCGCTGCTGGGGCGGTACCGGCTCTCCTGCACCACCTGCGCCTATTTTCTCATCGGATTTTTGATGGGGCTGGTTCTGGGGCCCCACCCGGCGGGAGCGGCCATGGGACACGGGCACTACGGCTGGGCCTTCTGGGGATGCATCTATCTGCTGTCCCTCCCCATGGGGCTGCTGGCGGAACGGACGGGACGGAAGGGCGTGACGTTCGCTTCCCGCCGGGGACGGCTGCTGGCGGCGGGACTGGTCCTGTGCCCGCTCCTGTCCGCCGTTCTGGCGGCGTTGGCAAAAGCGCCCTGAAATTTGTAAAAAGAGTCCGGAGAGAATGCACACCCTGCATCCTCTCCGGACTCCTTTTTACGGCCGGACTGCACGCTATTCCAGCAACCAGTCCTCCACCACATCCCGCGCCGCGACGGGCGTCACGCTCCCCCGCATCAGCTTGGACAGCAGCGACAGGATCCCAGACTGCGAGGCGGTGATCCCTGGGATCTCCGTCCGCTCCCCGCCGCTCTCCACGCGGATGCCGTAGCACTCCCAGAGGGCGTCCCACTCCTCCACCAGCAGAAAGTAGTCCACCGGTACGCCGCGGCACGGCCTTCTTCCTACCAGGAAGGCCCGCACCTCGATTTCCTCCTTCTGTCTGTTGTCACACACGAACAAAAAAATTGTAGCACTGCCGTTTGGGGGAATGCTGTCGAACCCTGTCGATGGCCCGGCTTCCTCCCGCTTTTTACTGAGTTTTCACCATTCGGGAAAGGAACTCCTCCCGGCTGTATAACAGGTTCAACGCCTCTAACATGCCGTTGGGCGTCAGGTGCTCCGGCAGATCCAGCTGCTTCAGCAGCGCCCGGCGCTTCGCGGCGCTGTCGGTTCCGCCGGTGAGGCCCAGGGCGAACAGATCCGCCTTGGTGATAGGGTCTCCCGGACACTCCGCCGCCCCCTCGTCGGCGAAGGTGGCGCCCGCCCGGCGCAGGGCCTCCAGCAGCACGGCGGGCCTCATACCCTCCACGCCCAGCTTGCCCTCTTTGCCGGGGGTCCGCTTGCGGCGCTCCTTGCCTGGGATGTCCGGGATATATGCCTGCTTCACCCGATCCCGTGGGAGAGCACCCTTCAGATAGTTCCGGATGACGAACCCTGCCCCATCGCTGTCCGTCAGCACGATGAGCCCCCTCTGCTCCGCCAGGCGGCGGAGAAAGGCCAGCTTCTCCCGGTCGTTGAACACGGCGAAGCCGCCCAGTGTGATGATGGTAGCGTCCACCACCTGACTGAGGGCGTTTTTGTCGTAGCGGCCCTCTACCACAATGACCTCTCGGATCGCTTTCTTCATCGCCGCTGCGCCCCCAGACGCACCAGCAGCAGCTTCAGCTCGCCCACGGCGTCCACGCCCTTCTCGCTCTTCATCCGCCGGTCCAGCACCTGGCACATCTGCACCGCGTCGGCGCACCAGGCGGCCGTGGTCTTTTTGGCGGCGGAGAGCAGGAGTTTGGCCGGATAGTCGCTCTTCATCTCCCACAGCTCCATGAGCCAGTACTTGTCCTTGCCGCTGTCAATGGCCATCCGGGCGGTATAGATGCGCCGGAGCTGGCTGCCCAAAGCCGCCAGGATCATGATGGGCTCTGTCTGCATTTTCAGCAGATCCCCCAGGATGCGGGCCGCCCCGTCGTAATTCCCCTGGAGCACCGCGTCGGACAGGCGGAACACCTCCGCCGACAGCACCGGATCCGCCACAGCGTCGATGTCCTTCTGGGTGATGGCCCTGCCTTTGGCGTAGGCGCCGATCTTTGCGATCTCCGGCACCAGCCCCGTCATCAGACCGCCGCAGGTGAAGATCAGGTACTCCGCCGTCTGACGGTCGATCTCCTTCCCCAGGGCCTTGAACCGCCGGGCGATCCACACCACCAGGTCGCTGTTGTCCGCCGGACGGAACTCCACCGCTTCCACGTGGTCGGTGACGGCCTTGTACAGCTTCTTCATGGTGCGGTTGGGCTTGTATTCCACCGTGTCGTAGAGGAACACCACGCAGCAGTAGGGCGGCACATCCTCCAAAAAGGCGATCAGCTTTTCCCGCTGCTCCTCGTTCAGCTTGAACAGGTCGAAGTCCGACACCACGATCAGCGTCCGCTCCGCCATCATGGGCATGGCCTCCGCCGTCTCTGCCAGGGTCTGGACCGTCAGGTCCTTCCCCTCCAGGGTGTGGTAGTTGAACTCCTCAAACCCGGCGGGGACCAGCTTCTTCCGCAGCTCTTTGAGATAGTACTCCCGGAGATACGTCTCCTCCCCGTAGAAGATGTAGGCGTTCCCCGCCGTTCCCGCGGCCAGGTCGTTTTTCAGTTTCTGAAAGGCCTCGTTGGCCTTGGATGTCTTTTTCGCGTATGCCATGGTGTCTCCTCAATTCACAGATAGATGGACGGTACCCTGCTTGTCCGTCCGGTAGATCTCCACGTCTGCCAGCACCAGGCGGCGGAGGGCGTCCTCCGTGGGGTGGCCGTAGCTGTTGTCCCCCACGCTGATGATGCCCGTCTCCGGCGTCAGGGCCTCCAGCAACTCCTTCGAGGTGGAGGATTTGGAGCCGTGGTGGCCTACTACCAGGGCCTCGATGTCGGGCAGATCATGGTCGGCGATCAGCTGCCGCTCCGCCGCCATGTTCCGGTCCCCGGTAATCAGCAGGTCGTAGTCGCCATAGGTGCACAGGACGGCCAGCCCCTGTTCGTTGTCGCCCTCCACGTCCCCCGGCGGGTAGATGGTGAGGCTGCTCTCCCCCAGGGTGTAAACCGTCTCCGCCTCCACGTATTGAATGTCCACGCCGTGGTTCCGGGCGGCCAGCTCCACCCGGAACCGCGCCCCTGCATCGTCGGACACGTCCGGCAGGAGCAGAGTGTCCACCCGCGCTCTTGCCAGCAGCTCCGCCACGCCGGAGATGTGATCGTAGTCGTAGTGGGTCAGAATCAGATAGTCCAGCGTCCCACAGCCCATGGTGGCCAGGTGATCCGCCGCGATGCCGCCGGCGTCGTACCAGCTGTTGCGGCTGCCGCAGTCCACCAGGGCAAATTTCCCGCCGGAGGTCAGCAGCACGCTCTCCCCCTGCCCCACGTCCAGCACATAGGCGTCCAGGCCGCCCCGGGTGTAGTGGGGCGCGCCCAGCCGCACCGTCACCGCCAGGGATACCGCCGCCAGCACACCGGCCACGGCATACTTCCGCCGGGCCTTGGGCCGCAGGAAAAAGGCCGCGGCGAAGAGGACATACAGAAATACCAGCCAGTATTTCAGATACGGGTTGGTGAAGTACAGGGCGTGGTGGGGGACAGACGCCAGAACCCCGGATATCCAGAGGATATACCGGGTCAGCAAAGCCGGCACGAAGCCGATCACCGTCCCCAGAGGCACCCAGAGGAAGCTCGCCAGGACTGCCCCAAGCCCCAGCGTGAACACAAGGCTGGAGGCTGTCAGGCACAGCAGGTTGCTTACCGGAGAGATCAGTACCAGCGACCCGAAGTAGACAGCGCACAAGGGCACCGTGAATGCCATGGCCCCCACGGTGGCCGACAGGCTGGAAACCAGCAGTCGGCAGACCTTCCCACTCGGTCTCTCCCCCAACAGCAGGTCCTGGAGCTTCGGCGTCAGCCAGAGAAGCCCCGCCATGGCTCCGAAGGACAGCTGCAGACTGATGGAGGCCGCCGCAAAGGGGTTCGCCAGCAGGATCAAAAACAGGGCGGCGGACAGCGTGGTGGGCGGGTCGCTGTCCCGCTGAAACAGGGGTGCCGCCAGCACGAACACCACCATGATGCAGGCCCGGACCACCGAGGGACTGGCCCCGGTCAACAGCGTATAGAACATCAGGACGGGCAGCGCCAGCGCCGCCGCCAGACGGTGCCGGTGCCGTCCTGTGAGCAGCAGAATCAGCGTCATCAGAAAGCCGCAGTGCAACCCGGACACGGCCAGGATGTGGCTGAGTCCCGCCTCCGACAGGTCGGACCGGGCTTCTTCCGACAATCCGGACGTGTCCCCGGTGAGGATGGCGCTGAGGAACGCGGCCTCATCTCCGTCAAACAGCGCCGTCACCCGGTTCTGCATGGCCCGGGCCGCATGGGCGGGCCACCACCGTGGCGAGCCGGCGGATCCCTCACCGTAGACGGCCTCGTCTCCCCGCTGGTAGGCCAGCAGGAACACTCCCTGAGCGGTGAAGTTGGTAATGGTATCCTCCCGAAGCCGGGCGGAATCCTGAAATTTCACCTGTGCCGCCACCGTCTGGCCCGGCTCCAGGTCCAGCAGGTCCGCCCCGCCGTAGCAGACCACCTTGCCCAGGGGAACCCCCTCCAGCTTCACTGTCACCTTGGCGCCGTAGTCCGTGGGGACGGCGTACTCCAAAAGAGTCATGGAAGCGGTGCCCTCGCTGCCGGACAGGGCCGCAAGAGGCGCCCGTACAGCATAGCTGTACAGCCAGTTCCACCCCAGGGCCAGGGCCAGCCCCGTGCCCACCAGCAACACCCGCTTCCGCCAAAGTCCCGGCAGCAGCAGGGCGAGGCAGGCCGCGGCAAAGAAAACTGCCGCCACGGGCAGAAGAAGCCTCTCCGGCAGCAGATACTGGGCCAGACAGATCCCCAGAGCGAAGGACACGGTGAACGCGGCCAGCTTGCGCATGGTCTCTCCTCTTTTCCATCCTGCCAAACAGCTCGTCCAGCGGCTGCCCAGAACAGCGGGCAGGCTGCAAAAGAGCCGCAATTTTGCTCTCTCCGCCGGATCCATGCATAGGCCGCCGGGATTCACGGCACCTGCTCCGTTGCCCCGTGTCAGCCCTTTGGCCGGACGCGCTTTCTCCCAATGATTCTGCTTTCCCGCCTCGCCCCAGCCGATCACAGCTGTTTGGAAAAATGGGGAAAGAGAAACCATTTGGGTACATTATACCGGGAACCGGCGGGAAATACCAGCCCTTTTTCCATAAATCATGTTCCCTGCTCTTGACGGCTCTCTCCGCCCGGCGTAAGATAGCAGTAATCAGTGGAAATTCTTCCACCAAAAAAGAGAGGAGCGTTGACCATGAAACGCATTCTGACCATACTGGCCGCGACCTTGTTGCTGACTGCGGCAATGGCCGGGACCGCCTCCGCCTCTTCCTACGACTCCGTTGCGGAGGAATTGTCCGCCATCGGCGTGTTCCGGGGCACCGCCGGCGGCTTTGAGCTGGACCGCGCCCCTACCCGTTCCGAGGCCGCCATCATGCTGGTGCGGCTCTACGGCGCCGAGGACGAGGCCAAAGCCGCCTATGAGGCGGGAGAGATCTCCATGCCCTTCACCGACGTGAGCGAAACCGCGGCCCCCTCCGTCGCCTGGCTGTACAGCCAAGGCATCACCAACGGCACCTCCGCCACCACTTTCGGCGCATCCAGTCCGTGCAGCGCAAAAATGTATTGCGCCTTCCTGCTGCGGGCACTAGGCTATGAGGACGGCGTGGACTTCCTGTACGCAGACACGCTGGACTTCGCCATGCTCCACGGCCTGTTCAACCTCTCCATGCTGGACGCCGCCCCCTTCCTGCGGGACGATCTGGCTGCCGTCACCTACCAGGCCCTGGGCGCTGATCTCAAGGACGGCAGCACCTATCTGCTGGCCAGCCTGGTGGAGAGCGGCGCCATCGACGCCGAGGCCGCCCGGCCCATTACCGAGAAAATCGAGGCCTACCGGGCCCTGACCGCCGCCAGCTAGGCCTCCTCCACCGGCATCGACGCGGACTATACCATGAATATGGGGATGGACATTGCCGTTGACGGCTCCGATGGGACCGAGACCATCCACGAAACCATGTCCGTGGCCGTCTCCGGAAACGGCCGCATCCAGATGATTCTGAAAGACCCGCTCCAGCTGGCCATTTCCATGAACATGAACATGGAATCCAACACGGCAGGCGCCGGCCCCGATGTGACCATGCAGGATCAAGTCTCTGTTCAGGAGTGGATGCAGGACGGCTGGGTCTATGTCCAGGAGGAGATGGACGGAACCACAGACCGGTACAAATATCCGGTGGGCGACATGGACGGGTTCGCGGAGTTTTACCAGGAGATGCTGCAGATCAGCGGCCAGATGAACAGCATGATGCTGCCCATGATCGACTCCATCGACGTCTCCCGCACGGGCTCCCGCACCGTATACACCATGAAGATGGATGACAGCCTGAACAGCCTTCTGGAGGATCTGCTGACGGCCTTGCAGGAAGAGCTTGCCGCCATGGAGAGCCCGGTGGACCTCACCGCAGATCTGCAGAGCTGCACATACGTCTACACCGTCGGTTCCGACGGAGAGCTGGAGTCCTGCGCCGCGGACTTCGACCTGGATCTGGTGCTGGGCCTGCCTGTCACGGAGACCGAAAATGCGCAGATTACTGCCAAGCTCCAGATGGATATGCAGATGGATGTCAACGCCACCGGCGATGATGTGCGCATCTCTTATCCCAGCTTCTCCAACTTTGAGGACCTGACCCCGGTCCTCTCCGGCGGTGAGCTGTAACCCCCCCCTTCTAATTCAGTAAGAGAGCGCCGCGAGCAAAGCTCGCGGCGCTCTCTTATGCTCCAACGGACGGCAAATCAGGAAATTGAAATCATTTTGCCTCAGCGGTACAGCCGCCCCTCTCGAAGGCCGCATCAGCCCGGAGGCCACGTCATATCTCTGCCGCTCAGTACATGGAAGTGCAGATGAAACACGCTCTGCCCCGCCTGCTCGCCGATGTTGGAGACCACCCGGTAGCTGTCCAGCCCCTTTTCCTTTGTCAGCTTGGCAATGACCTCGAAGATATGAGCCACCACTGTGCTGTTGTCTGCGGTGATCTCAGACACAGAGCCGATGTGGGCCTTGGGTACCACCAGGAAGTGGGTGGGCGCCTGGGGATCAATGTCATTGAAGGCGTAGCACACGTCGTCCTCGTAGACCTTGCTGCTGGGGATCTCCCCGGCAACGATCTTGCAGAATAGGCAATCGGACATTTTCAAACCTCCTTTGATGTGATCGGTATAAACTGATGATAAACGGGATCGTAGCGGTAGTCAACCCCCGCCAGCGTCTCCCGCAGGGACTGCTCGTCCGCATCCAGGGACGCGCACAGATCCTCCAGGTCCGCATACTGGTCCCGGAGGCGGGCGTTGAGGAAGCTCAGAAGAATGTAGGGGTCCTTGGGCAACAGCATGGCAGCCCCCTTTCTCTGTAAAGGGAAATTACTTGCGGCATTCTGAAAGTAAATAATTTTACCGCACGGGTGTGTAGTTGACGGATGCTTCCTCCTCTGTGGTCTCCAGCTTGAAGATCACGGGGCGGAGCCCATCGTTGCAGGAGCAGATGGCCACGCCGGGCCTGCGGATCCAGTCGCCGTAATAGAACAGACCCTCTCCCGCCCCGTGGGCCAGGGCGAACACATACTGATAGATAGCCTTCCAGGCCTCGTCACAGAGGCCATCCGGCTTGGCGTAGTCGGCGTAGAACACCTGGCCTTCCCGCAGCATGGGGCAGGGGCCCAGCCCTTCAGCGCCGTATTCCGCCGCCAGCTCTTCATCCAGGGTGGTTTTCAAGACGGTGATCTTGACTTTTTTCATGGATCGTCCTCCTGGTAAAGATCAAATGTGATAGGTGGAAATTCAAACAGGGGCTTTTCCTTCCTCTGCATCCCCCGCTTGGGCTTCTCCAACCCCAGTGTGTCATAATACGCGTCGGAGAAATTCAGGACCGACGGGTCAAAGCCCGTCTGGAGCTCCTTCACCCGCTGGAATGGGTCCCGGGACCGGATGTGGAATGTCTCCGCCAACAGGTCCAGGGACGCGTCCCGGCTCTTGAAGTCCTCCTCGCAGCCCGGCCAGGTGTTGGCATCGTTGTCCTCCAGAAGCTTCCGGAACCGGGTCGCGTCCAGCATGAAGATTTGCGCCAGAGGACTGGTACATTTGCAGTAGAGCAGATGGGACACAAACTCCCGGAAGTCCGCCCCCACCGGCAGCACAAAGGTGCCCTCTTCTGCCAGCTCCGGCTCCACGCAGTACACCGCCTCATCCCCCGGCAGGAGGACGAAGTGCGTCCCGCAACTGCCCCAGCCAATGATCTCGGCATTTTCCGGGGTACAGAAATACCGTACCGGGTCGGCGCCTGTCTCCGGTTCCAGCTCCAGCATGGAGAAGTCCAGAGGCAGGCCGAAAAACGTCTTGACGTCCTCTCGAGTTGACATAAAGTTCTCCCACTCCACTCTGCTCCCGCCAGGCCTTTGCCCGGCGAGGCCCCGGGGAAGGTGTCATCTACAGCTTACTTCAGCTTTTCCGCCACAAAATCATCCACGGTGGCCAGTGCATCATCCAGCTTCAGCAGGTCACTGCCGCCGCCCATGGCGCTATCAGGCTTGCCGCCGCCCTTGCCGCCGCAGATGGCGCAGACACTCTTCACCAAGTCGCCGGCCTTGATGCCGCGCTTCACCGCCTCGGGACCGCAGACTGCCAAGAAGGTGATCTTCTCCCCATTGGCAGAAGCCAGCACTGCCACAACATCCGGGGCCTTGTCCCGCAGGAAATCGCCCATCTGCCGCAGGGCGTTCGCATCCATGCCGTTACGGATAGCGGTCAGGACCTTCAGGCCGCCCACGTTCTTGGCGGCGGTCAGGAATTGCCGGGCCTCGCCCAGGGACGCCTCGGACTTGAACTTCTCCAGCTCATGGCGCAGCTCCTTCATCTCCGCTGCCTGCTGCTCCGCCTTGGCGGCCAGCTCACCAGGTGTTGTCTTCAGCACTTGAGCGGCGTGGAACAGCAGCTCCTGATTCTTGTTCATGGTGTCCAGGCTCAGTCGGCCCACCGTGGCCTCGATCCGGCGGACGCCCGAGGCGACGGAGCCCTCGGACTTGATGCGGAAGGGACCGGCCTTGGCGGTGTTGTCCAGATGGGTGCCGCCGCAGAACTCCATGGAGAAGTCGCCCATCTCCACCACGCGGACGATATCGCCGTACTTCTCACCGAACATGGCCACGGCGCCCTTCTTTTTGGCCTCCTCGATGGGCAGCACCTCCGTCGCTACGGGGTAGCCCTCCAGGATGGCGTCGTTCACCAGCTTGTCGATCTGAGCCAGCTGCTCCGGGGTGATAGCCTCAAAGTGCGTAAAGTCAAAGCGCAGCCGGTCCGGCTCCACCAGGGAGCCCGCCTGATGCACATGGTCGCCCAGGACCTTCTTCAGGGCAGCGTCCAGCAGATGCGTGGCGCTGTGAGCCCGCATGATGGCCTTCCGGCGCTCCATGTCGATGGATGCGGTGACGGTCTCCCCCACGCTGAGGGTGCCGGAGACCACCTTGCCGGAGTGCATGAACTTGCCGCCCTTGTTCTTCTGAACATCCGTCACCTGGAAGGTGCCGTTGGGTCCCTGAATGGTGCCGTGGTCTCCCACCTGGCCGCCCATCTCGGCATAGAACGGCGTCTGGTCCAGCACCAGGATGCCCTCCACGCCCTGAGCCAGCTCGTCCCGCAGTTCCCCGTCGGCCACCAGGGCCAGGACTCTGCCCTGCTCGCTGGAGCGATCATAGCCTACGAACTCCGTGGCGGGCATGTCCTTGCCGAACTCGATGCCTGCCCAGCCCAGGTCGCCCAGGGCCTCCCGGGCCTTGCGGGCGCGGACCTTCTGCTCTTCCATCAGAGCCTTGAAGCCCTCCTGGTCCACGGTCATGCCGGCCTCCTCCGCCATCTCCACGGTCAGGTCGATGGGGAAGCCGTAGGTGTCGTACAGCTTGAAGGCGTCAGCGCCGGAGAACACGGTCTCCCCCTGGGCCTTGTGGGCGGAGAGCATATCGTCATAGATCTTCATGCCGGCGTCCAGGGTCTTGGCGAAGTTCTCCTCCTCCGTGCGGATGACCTTGGTGATATAGGCTTGCCGCTCCCGCAGCTCGGGATAGTGGCCCTCGTTCTCATGGACCACGGTGTCGCACACCTCATATAAGAAGGGATGGTTCACTCCCAGCAGCTTGCCGTGCCGGGCGGCCCGGCGCAGCAGGCGGCGCAGCACATAGCCCCGGCCCTCGTTGCTGGGCAGAACACCGTCACAGATCATGAAGGTGGCGGAGCGGATATGGTCGGTGATGACCCGCAGGGAGACGTCGATCTTGTCGCTCTGCTCGTACTTGGCGCCGGTGATCTCGCTGACCTTGTTGGTGATGTTCATGACGGTGTCCACGTCGAACAGACTGGCCACGTTCTGGCTGACGCAGGCCAAACGCTCCAGGCCCATGCCAGTGTCGATGTTCTTCTGCTTCAGCTCGGTGTAGTGGCCCTCTCCGTCGTTGTCGAACTGGGAGAACACCACGTTCCAGACCTCGATATACCGGTCGCAGTCGCAGCCCACGGTGCAGCCGGGCTTTCCGCAGCCCCACTCAGGGCCCCGGTCATAGTAGATCTCGGAGCAGGGGCCGCAGGGGCCGGAGCCGTGCTCCCAGAAGTTGTCCTCCTTGCCGAACTTGAAGATCCGATCCTCGGGGATGCCGATTTCGTCCCGCCAGATGGCGAAGGCCTCATCGTCGGCGGGGGTGGTCTCGTTGCCGGCGAACACGGAGGGATACAGCCGGTCCGGCTCCAGACCCACCCATTCGGGAGAGGTCAGGAACTCCCAGGCCCAGTGGATCGCGTCCCGCTTGAAGTAGTCTCCGAAGGAGAAGTTGCCCAGCATCTCGAAGTAGGTGCCGTGGCGGGCGGTCTTGCCGATGTTCTCGATGTCGCCGGTGCGGATGCACTTCTGGCAGGTGCAGACCCGGTGGCGGGGGGGCTCCTCCTCCCCGGTGAACCAGGGCTTCATGGGCGCCATGCCGGAGTTGATCAGCAGCAGGCTGGCGTCGTTCTGGGGAATCAGGGAAAAGCTGGGCAGCCGCAGGTGTTCTTTTGTCTCAAAGAATTTGAGAAACATCTCCCGCAGCTCGTTCAGTCCGTATGTGGGATGTGCCATAAATGTTCTTCCTCCTAAAAATATCTTTTTATTCTCAATAATATATGATAAATAAAAGCAATACCGCCTGTTATTTCCAGTCGCCGGCATGGTGGGATCCGTCAGCTCCGCCGCGGCCAGCAGCTGCCGGGCCGCCATGCCGATCTTCCGGGGCAGATCCGGCAGTTCCCTGTCCAGCCGTACCTGCAGCTCCACCTGTCCCTTGACCACGCCCCAGATGTTGTTCTCCAGATGCCGGGGCCAGTAAGCCAAGGAGATGTCTCCCGGGTTCGGATGTCCGAACGCCGCGACAATCAACCGGTGCGCCCGAAAGAAAGCCCGATAAGACCGGGCGGTTCCCTTCCAGAAGGGAACCGCCGTCAGCTCCGGCGGCAGTTCCTCCCAGCAGGGAGTGCCCTCCCATCGATCCCACAGAGCCAGCAGTGCCGTCCCCAGCTCCGGAGCCGTCAGCGGCGGGGACAGGGTCTTTACCGCTGCAAGAATGTGCGAAGGCCCGCTCCGGCTGCGGATCACCGGAAACAAAAGGAATCTCCCCTCTGAATCGGAAAAAATCTGGATGCCACCCAGGCGGGACGGGTGCGGAGATTGGGCTCGCTGAAAGAACACCAGTATATCCCCTCTTTTCTAAAGCAGAAAAACCGCCCCTGACGCACGTCAGGGGCGGAAGAACTTCCACGGTACCACCCTGATCTGTCCCATGGGGACATCTCATGTCATCCGCTAACGGGGATGAGCCGTCCCGCTCGCCGCAGGCCGCTCCAAAGTGGCTGCTCCGCGGCGTGGGCAAGGGGCTCGCACCGTCTCCCCTCTCGCTTGGCCGGTCTCGCGAAGCTGGCTTTGTCATAGCTTTTCGCTGTTTTCAGACACAATTATTATAAACGTTTCTGCCCGGTTGTCAACGGGAAAATCACAGGTTTTTTCCCTTGCCTCCGGAAATCCCCGGGACCTTCTTTCCTGTCAGAATGCAGACGCCGTCCGCCACGCACTTGCCACAGCCGATGCAGCTGGTAGGTCCGCTCTTCCGGCTGTACGCCGCCCAACAGTAAAACGCAGTGCCCGCCAGAATGATCCCCGTCGCCAGAATCTCATGCCACGCCATGTTGCAGCCCCCCTTTTTGTTTTTAGTCTACCACACAAAGGGGGCACTTGTCTGTGGCAGCTGCAACAGCCGCAGGCCCAGCAGCGGCAGCAGCTCCGCCGCAGGAGCCGGAAGTTCCGGCAGGGGAAATTCCTGGGGCTCCACCACGCCGCCGCCCGGCCGAGGCAGCTGCCGCTGGACGCAGAGGACCGGTTCCGCCAGGCTGGACAGGGTGAGACTGTCCCTGGAGGACAGGCCATAGGTGACCACCGTCTCCGCCGTGATGCGCTCCAGCGGCGCGGTACAGTCCCCCGGCACCAGCAGCACCCGGCACAGGGCGGCCGTATCCCCCAGCTCCCCGCACCCCCGGCGGGTCAGGACCAGCAGTGGCCAATACTGTTCCGCCAGCGCCTCCGCCCGCTCCGCCCCCAGAACGCCGGGCGGCAGCAGCTTTCTCCACGCCGGGGGACAGCAGAAGATAACTCCCTCCATCAAAACACCTCCCGGCTAGTGTCTGCTGGAGGTTGGATTCCATGCAAAAAATTTGCTCGTCATTTTGCACCTGCCGTGCTATACTGGAACGTAAGATACTGGAAACGGGGTGATCTCCTTGCATTTCTGGGCCCATCTGCGGACCATAAACCGCCACCGGGCACTGGTGCGGAAGTACTGCTTCCGCCTGGGGCTGTACTGGCAGGGCCTGACCCATGACCTGTCCAAGTACGCCCCTGTGGAGTTCTTTGCCGGGGTGAAATACTTCCAGGGGGATCACAGCCCAAACGACGCCCAGCGGAAGGAACATGGATACAGCGCCTCCTGGCTCCACCACAAGGGCCGCAACCGCCACCACTTTGAGTATTGGACGGATTACAGCCCCACCGGCGAGGGGATCGTAGGTGTGGAGATGCCGAGAAAATATGTGGCGGAGATGTTCTGCGACCGTCTGGCCGCCAGCAAGGTCTACCGGGGAAAGGATTTCAATCCCGGTGACCCTTACCAGTTCTATCTCCGGGGCAAGGACCGGCGGCTGCTGATCCACCCGGCCACTGCAGCGCTTTTGGAGACCATGCTTTTAAAGCTCCGGGATGAGGGCGAGGACGCGGCCTTTGCATATATCCGGCAGGAGATCCTGGGAAAGTCCCAGGATGCCCCACCGCCGGACCCCCGGCGCTTTTGACAGGTGCACAGATTGTCCCCCTCCACTGATGCCGAGAAGAGCCGTATGCCGGCGAGCAAACATTGACCATGTTTGCTCGCCGGCATGAGACTGGGCAGCGATTTACTTGATATGGGCGCCGATCTCCGTCAGCAGCCGCAGCAGGGGCCGCCACAGGTCCGGGTGGTGCTCCAGCAGAAAGGTCTGGACCTCCGGGGCCGTCAGGCCGTCTCCCCACAGCAGCACATGGCTGCCGGAGGCGAACTCCCCCACGGCGGTGGGCGCCACGGCGGAGACCGCCACGGCGATCTTGGCGGCAATGGCCGCCACGCCGCCGGCATAGACCCCCACGGCGCTGACCCCCAGGGCCAGATACCCCAGGGCCGCCACGCCGAAAGCCGCCAATCCCCCCGCCACGATGCCCAGGGACAGCATTCCCATGGCCAGCACGCCGAAGGTGAACAGGCCCACCCCCACGATGCCGATGGCCACCACGCCGATGGCGCAGTTGCCGATGGCGATGATGCCCTTGGCCGTGTTATCCATGGACAGTTTCCCGTTCCGGACGAAGCCGAACCGGATAGACACCAGGGGCAGGCCGAAGATCCGGGTCTTGCTGTCGTAGCGGTAGACCCTGCCCTTCACATAATTGGTCAGCTCGTCCACCTTTTTTTCCAGCCGGTCTGCCTGCTTGGAAGAGATTTCCCCGCTTCCGCCGCATGGATTGTCCGGCTCCTCCATCCAGTCCTTCACCAGATAGTCCACGGACACGCCGAACAGCTCTGACAAGGAGATCAACTTCACAAGTTCCGGCATGGCAGTGCCGCCCTCCCACTTGCTGACAGACTGCCGGGTGACCCCCAGGCGGTCTGCCAGCTGCTCCTGGCTCATGCCGGACTTCCGCCGCAGCCCCGTCAATTTCTCGGAAAATGTCATCGGAGAACACTCGCTTTCTCATTTGGATGCCCTTATGATAAGCCACCCGCCGCGCACCTGGCAAGAACGCGGCGGGTGGAACTTTGTCAACCCCAGGTTGCAGCCCTTGAGGCCCAGGGGATTCCAGATTTTTGCCAGGCTCCGGGTGCTATGGCGGGAGTTCCTGCTGCGATGGACGATGAGGCAGGGTGTTTTACCAGATCCCCAGCAGGTGCTGGACCAGCAGGCTGACGCCGGCAATGGCCACCCAGCAGCAGAAGCCCATGAAGATAGGCTTGCCGCCGGTCTTCACCAGCTTCACGATGTCGGTGTTCAGACCGATGGCTGCCATGGCCATGACGATGAAAAACTTGCTGGCGTTTTTCAGGAAGCTCACCGCAGCCGCAGGGATGGGCAGAACCGTGGTGATGATCGAAGCCAGCAGAAACAGCAGCACAAACCAGGGGAAGATCTTTTTGATGTCCACCTGTGTACCGTCCTGCTTCCCCTCCCGGCGGGTCCGCAGCAGGGCCAGCACCAACGTGATGGGGATAATGGCCAGGGTCCGGGTCATCTTCACGATGGCGGCAGTGTCCAGGGTATTGGCGCCGGGGTGCATTCCGTCCCAGGCGGCGGCCGCCGCGGTGACGGAGGAGGTATCGTTCACCGCGGTGCCGGCAAAGAGGCCGAAGCCCTCGTTGGAGAGGCCCAGCACACCTCCCAGAGTGGGGAAGATCAGAGCCGCGATGACGTTGAACAGGAAGATCACAGAGATGGCCTGGGCGATCTCCTCGTCATCCGCGCCGATGACCGGGGCAGTGGCGGCGATGGCGCTGCCGCCGCAGATGGAGGAGCCTACGCCGATGAGAGTGGAGATGTTGCTGTCCATGTGCAGGGCCTTATAGAGGGCGAAGGCCACGATCAGGCTGGTGGCGATGGTGGAGACGATGATGGGCAGTGACTGTCCCCCCACCTGTAACACGCTGGAGAGATTCATGCCGAAGCCCAGCAGCACCACTGCCAGCTGCAAAATCTTCTTGGAGGTGTAGGTGATGCCGCTTTTGGCATTTTTCTGATCCTTCCAGAACAGGGCGATCACCATGCCGATGAGGATGGCGAACACCGGGCCGCCCACCACCTCGAACCGCTGGCCCAGCAGCCAGGCAGGCACGGCGATTACCAGACAGATCAGGATGCCCAGCGCGTTTTTTTTGACAAATTCCATAATTCGTTTCCTTTCTCTCTTGACAATCGGAGTTGTATCATATCATGCCGTTCAGGATTTGTCAAAAAAATCCGGGGCGGCCTCTGGCCGCCCCGATGATGCAATGCCAGGCTCAGTGGAGGGGGATCTCCGTCTCTCCCCACAGCAGATAGTCCGCTTGAGACAGATCCACAGGCCGGGCGAAGAAGCCGCTCTGCTCCATCCAGCCGCTGCCGCCCTTGCTGAAGCTGCTGGCAACCTCCACCTGCGTCCCATCTTTCAAAACCAGCAGCAGTTCTGTGTCGGGGATTGCTATATCTGAGAATTCCACTACCTCTCCGCTGTCAGCCGTCACAAGCGCCACGGCGTCTCTGCCGTTTTCTGCCGCCGCGGCCTGGACGGCGTTCTCATCGTAGTGATAGCTCCACTGGAGCCCCAGAGGAGAGACCTTCAGACGATCCATGGTCAAGGTGCCGCAGGGCGCCTGTGCCGTGACACCAGCGACATCCACCGCCAGCAGGCTATCTTCCGCCAGACCACCGGAGAGCACGAAGTCAAAATCGCCGGAGAAGATCTCCGTATAGGCCTTCCCATCCGTCTGCTTCCACAGCCCCGGTATGTGGAGGACCTTTCCCTCCAGGTCTCCGTCCGCCAGAATGGAGAGTACCACTGTCAGCGTGTTGTCCGCAGGATCCGGGTCCTCCAGCCAAGTGAACTCCGTGGAATAAGAGATCGCCGGGTCCCCGCCGTCCGGCTCCCGCAGCTCAAGCCACTCGCCGTTCAAAATATCATCGCCGAAGAGCTGGTAGGTTTCATTTTCACCGTCCAAGGGTGGCAGGACCGTGCCCTCTGGGGCCTGAATCTCCAGCATCAGGTAGAATACCCCATCCATGCCGAAGGCCGCCATAGGTGTCATCATGGCTCCACCTGCGGAGACCGCACCCGGCAGGCCGCCGCTGAGGGTGTCCACCACCGCCTGCTCCCCCGGGTCCAGTCTGCCGAAAAAGCTGTCCCATAGCGACGCAGTAACAGCCGCCGCCGTGCCCACCAACAGCACTGCTGCCAGTACCGCCGCCATCCCCCGTTTCATCCACAAGCTCCGGTGCTGGACCGGCGGTCCGGCCTGCTCCGCCATCAGGGCGTCCGTCAGGGCGGACCTCCCCGCTTCCGTGAACTGTACCTGGTCCAACTCACTCTGATAAGCATTCCTGTCCATAAGCGCCTCCCAGCATGTTCCGCAATTTTGCCTTGCCCCGGTAGAGATACGTGCTGACCTGACTGGCCGTGCAGCCCATCAACGTCCCGATCTCCGCCGGCTCGTATCCCTCGTAATACCGCAGGTACACCGCCTGGCGGTATCGCTCCGGCAGGGCCTGCACCGCCGCCAGCACAGGACTCTCCCCTGGCTCCGGCAGATGGACCGCCGCGTGGGCCGCCGCCTCCAACGGCAGGCGCCGCCGGACCCAGGCGGATTTCTTCCAGTCCTTGCAGCAGTTGACGGCCACCCGGACCACCCAGGCCCGCTCCAGCCGCTCCTCCGCAAAGCGGCGGGGACTGGTCAGCAGCTTCAAAAGCACCGTCTGACAGATGTCCTGGGCGTCGTGGACGCTGCCCGTCCAGGTCCAGGCGATCCGCAGCACGGTGTCCGACCACCGCTCTACCAGTTCCTCCGCTTCCGGGCGGGTATATGTGATTTGTTCCGTACAATCAACTCCTTTGCCGGCGCCGTTCTGCTGATAAAACGAATGATGAGGCTGCCATCTGACAGGGACATACAAAAAAGCCCGCCGGGAATATCCCGGCGGGCTGATCGAATGTCCGCTTACTGCTCTTCCAGCACGGCCTTGTGATAGACCTTCTTGCCCTTTTTGATGACCGCGCCCTCGCCGCAGCAGTCCTTGCAGCTGAACCTGGCCTCAATATCGGCCACCTTCTGGCCGCAGACCGTGACGCCGCCCTGCTGCACCAGCCGCCGGGCCTCGCCCTTGGAGGCAGCCAGGCCGCACTTTACCAGCAGGGTCAGAATGTCGATCTCTCCCTCGGCGGTGAAATCCTCCCGGCAGAGCTTGGTGCAGGGCATGTTGGCGCTGTCCCCGCCGCCGCCGAACAGGGCGCGGGCGGCCTCCTGGGCCTTGGCGGCCTCTTCCTCGCCGTGAACCAGCTTGGTCAGCTCGAAGGCCAGGATCTCCTTAGCGGTGTTCAGCTGACTGCCCTGCCAGGTATCCATCTCGTCGATCTGCTCCAGCGGCAGGAAGGTCAGCATCCGGATGCACTTGAGCACATCGGCATCTCCCACGTTCCGCCAGTACTGGTAGAAGTCGTAGGGAGAGGTCTTGTTGGGGTCCAGCCACACGGCGCCGCTGGCGGTCTTGCCCATCTTCTTGCCCTCGGAGTTCATCAGCAGCGTGATGGTCATGGCATAGGCGTCCTTGCCCAGCTTGCGCCGGATCAGCTCCGTGCCGCCCAGCATATTGCTCCACTGGTCGTCGCCGCCGAACTGCATGTTGCAGCCCACCGTCTGGAACATGTGGTAGAAATCATAGGACTGCATAATCATATAGTTAAATTCCAGGAAGCTCAGGCCCTTTTCCATCCGCTGCTTGTAGCACTCGGCCCGCAGCATGTTGTTGACGGAGAAGCAGGCGCCCACCTCCCGCAGCAGCTCGATATAGTTCAGCTTCAGCAGCCAGTCGGCGTTGTTCAGCATCAGGGCCTTGCCCTCGCCGAACTCGATAAACCGCTCCATCTGCTTCTTGAAGCAGTCGCAGTTGTGCTGGATGGTCTCCGGCGTCATCATGGAACGCATGTCCGTCCGGCCGGAGGGGTCGCCGATATAGCCGGTGCCGCCGCCGATCAGGGCGATAGGGCGGTTGCCCGCCATCTGCAGCCGCTTCATCAGGCACAGGGCCATGAAGTGGCCCACGTGCAGGCTGTCCGCCGTGGGGTCAAAGCCGATATAGAACGTGGCTTTGCCGTTGTTCACCAACTCCCGGATCTCCTCCTCGTCCGTCACCTGGGCGATGAGCCCCCGGGCCTTCAGTTCCTCGTAGATCTGCATGATTTGTCTCTCCTTTTGTCCGTTTGTGAAATCTGGGACAGGTATCAAAAACGCCCTCTGTCCCCCAGGGGACAGAGGGCGAGAAGTTCTCGCGGTACCACCTCTGTTCGCGCCGCCCTCGCGGGCAGACGCCTCAGGCCGTGCGAACACACGGCGGCGCTGTAACGGGCGCTCCCGGAGCACGCCTACTGGGCCGAAGGCCGTTTGGGTGCCAGCTCCGCGGTGTATTCGCCGGGCCCTGCCCGCCTCTTTCCACCAGACCAGAGGCTCTCTTGGGGGCGGTCTTCCCGGGTACTGCTCCGCTTCATCACTGTAAGAGGTATTCTAGCCGATTTTTTACAGCTTGTCAACTGGTGGACGGCCTTTCTTTTTGCGGAAGAAATCGTATACACCCTTCTGGCAGTCGTCCTCATCCGCCTGTTCCAGCATCTGGCGGAGACGGCTCTCCGCCTCCTGAAGCGGGGCGCAGGCGCAGGGTGTCCGCCGCAAGATCTCCAGGACTTCATACATCTCGCCGCCGAGCCGCAGATAGAGGTACTTGTACCGGATGTTCTCCTCCGCTTTCTCCTTATAGAACTCCGCTTCCCGCCTGTATGCCTCCGCCGCCTCCAGATCGTCCATTCTGACACCTCCCTAAATTTTGTGTCTATATTCTAGTACGCTTTTTACATAGTAACTCGTTTTGTACTTAAAATCAACTTATATTCTACTGAAATGGAGTTTACTATGAAAAAGCCACGGGACAGTCATCTTGGATTTCGCATGGATAAGGAGACACATGACAAGCTGTTTTATATCGCGGAATATGAAGGACGAACAGGCAGCGGGCAGATTCTGTACCTGATCCGCCGCTGTATCACGGAGTTCGAGCAGGTCCACGGCAAAATCAATCTGGAGGAAGACCTCCGGGACTGAAGGAGCCCCCTCCCGGTCCGGCGCGGTTTTCTGCGCCGGGCTTGATTTTCGCGCCCGCGGCCGCTATGATAGGATACAGATATTTTTCAGAAGTGAGGTGCCCTATGCCCCAGGATCCCAGACAGCGGGACGGCTGCCGATTCACCGCACAGAACATCACAGCGGCCCAGGAGAAGAATCCCTTTGCCAAGATCTCCGACATCGTCTATGAACTGCTGGAGAAGGCCATCTTCTCCTCCGCCATCCCGCCGGGGAGCAAGCTGAACATCTCCAAGCTGGCGGAGCAGATGGGGGTCAGCACCTCCCCGGTGACCCGGGCGGTGGAGCGGCTGGAGGAAAACGGCCTGGTGACCGCCGTCCGCAGCAGCGACAGCAAATACCGCAGCTACTTCGTCTTTGACCTCAGTAGCGAGTCCCTGGAGGACCTGTTCGTGGCCCGGCGGGCCATCGAAGGAGAGGCGGCCTTCCTCTGCGCACAGAAGCGGACCCTGATTGACCTGCCCAGGCTCCAGAAGCTGGCAGACCAGTTCCAGTCCGCCTGGCAGGACTTTGCGAAGGATCTGGATACCGCCCCCACCGCCTCCGAGCGGGCCAAGATCGACCTGGAGTTCCACCACCAGCTGGTGCTGACCACAGAGAACGAGTATCTCATCGACATGTTCGAGACCCTCCAGGGCACCCTTCACTACCTGTCTATCCGCTCCTGCGAGTTCGTTGCCACGGAACAGAAAAAGGACAATCTGATCGTCATGGGCTCCCAGCACGTGGCTATCTGCTCCGCCATCGGCCTGGGGCTGCCGGAGCTGGCTCGCTCCGCCATGGAGCGGCACATCGATTTCTGCTGCAGCCGCTGCCTCATCAACCGCACCTTTCACGCCGCCGGATCCCGCTGACGGCGGAACGAAAGCGCCCCAGGGCAAAGCCCTGGGGCGCTTTCGTTTATAGGAGTGTCGATTTCAGCAAAGTTATTTCTGGGCCGCCAGCTTCTCGTACTGGGCGTACCGGGCGGCGCACTGCTCCTCCGCCTCGGCGAAGAGCTGCTCGGCGATCTGAGGGAAGGTGCGGGTCAGGCCGGAGAACCGGACCTCGCCCATCATGAACTCCCGCAGCTTGCCGTTGGGGGCCTTGCTGTCCAGCTGGAAGGGGTTCTTCCCCTCCGCCGCCAGCTCAGGGCTGTACCGGAACAGGGGCCAGTAGCCGCACTCCACCGCCAGCTTCTGCTCCGCCTGGCTCACCTTCATGCTCTTGGCGATGCCGTGGTTGATGCAGGGGGCGTAAGCGATGACGAGGGACGGGCCCTTGTGGGCCTCGGCCTCCTTCAGGGCCTTCACCACGTGGGCGGGGTTGGCGCCCATGGACACCTGGGCCACATAGACATGGCCGTAGTTCATGGCAATCATGCCCAGGTCCTTCTTGGGGGTCTTTTTGCCGCTGGCGGCGAACTGAGCCACCGCACCGATGGGCGTGGCCTTGGAGGCTTGGCCGCCGGTATTGGCGTACAGCTCGTTGTCCACCACCAGGATGTTCACGTCGATGCCGGAGGCCAGCACGTGGTCCAAGCCGCCGTAGCCGATGTCATAGGCCCAGCCGTCGCCGCCGTACATCCACATGGTCTTTTTCACCAGCTGGTCGGCGTTGTCCCGCAGGAACCGCACGTCGGCGCTGGAGTCGGCGGTCTGGTTCAGGGCGGCGATCAGGGCGTCGGACACGGCCCGGGTCTTGTCGCCGTCGTCGCCGTCTTGCAGCCAGCTCTCCAGGGCGGCCTTCAGGGCAGCGTCGGAGGTGGTGTCCAGGGCGGCCTTGGCGTGGGTCTTGACCTGGTTGCGCTGCTGGTCCACGGACAGGCACATGCCCAGGGAGTATTCGGCGTTGTTCTCGAAGAGGGAGTTGGACAGGGCCGGGCCGTGACCGGCGGAGTCCTTCACCATGGGAATGGAGGGCACGGACAGAAACATGGCCTGGGCGCAGCCGGTGGCGTTGGCGATGTACATCCGCTCGCCGAACAGTTGGGTCATCAACTTCATGTAGGGGGTCTCGCCGCAGCCGGCGCAGGCACCGGAAAACTCCATCAGCGGCCGCTGGAACTGGCTGCCCCGGACGGTGAACTTGTCCAGAGGATTGGCCTTCTCGGAGAGGGACAGGCAGTGATTCCAGTTGTCCTGCTCCGGCATCTGGGACTCCAGCGGCTTCATCACCAGGGCCTTCTCCCTGGCGGGGCACACGTCGGCGCAGCTGCCGCAGCCCTGGCAGTCCAGGGGATCCACCTGGATGCGGAAGGTATAATTCTCCATCCCCCTGCCGTTGGCCTTGTGGGTGATGCAGCCGGCCGGGGCCTGCTCCGCCTCCTCCTTGGTAAACAGGAAGGGCCGGATGGCGGCGTGGGGGCACACCAGGGAGCACTGGTTGCAGCCGATGCAGTTGTCCGGCAGCCACTGGGGCACATCCACGGCGATGCCGCGCTTTTCGTACTTGGAGGTCTCCACCTCCGTCACGCCGTCGGCAAAGCTGAGGAACTTGCTGACAGGGATCTTGTCGCCGGCCTGGGCGTTGACGGGGATCAGCACGTCCCGGACGTAGTCCGGCACACCTGCGGCCTCAGTCTGCTCCAGGGGCTCGTCGGGCAGGTCCTTCCAGCTGTCGGGCACTCGGATCTCCTCCACGGACTGGAGGCCCCGGTCCACAGCGGCGTAGTTCATGTTCAGGACCTTGTCGCCCTTCTTGAAGTAGCTGTGGGTGATGGCGTCCTTCATGTACTGGACGGCCTCATCCACCGGCAGCACGCCGGAGAGCTTGAAGAACGCCGCCTGGAGGACCGTGTTGGTCCGGTTGCCCAGACCCAGCTCCTGGGCGATGGACACGGCGTCGATGGTATAGAACTTCACATGGTTCCGGGCCAGCGTCCGCTTCACGTGGTTGGGCAGATTCCGCTCCAGCTCCTCCCCCTTCCACAGGGTGTTCAGCAGGAAGGTGCCGCCGGGCTTCACCTCGTGGACGATGTCATAGGAGTGGATGTAACTCTGCTTGTGGCAGGCCACGAAGTCCGCCTGGGTGACGTAGTAGGCAGAGCGGATGGACTCCTTGCCGAAGCGCAGGTGGCTTTTGGTGACGCCGCCGGACTTCTTGGAGTCATATTCAAAATACGCCTGGACGTACTGGGGCGTGTTGTCGCCGATGATCTTGATGGAGTTCTTGTTGGCGCCCACGGTGCCGTCGGAGCCCAGGCCCCAGAACTTGCACTCGATGGTGGAGCCGCCGGCGGTGCTGATGTGTTCCCCCACGTCCAGAGAGCGGTGGGTCACATCGTCCACGATGCCCACGGTGAAGTGGTTTTTCTGCTCGCCGGCCATGTTGTCGTACACAGCCTTCATCTGGGCGGGGGTGGTGTCCTTGGAGCTGAGGCCGTACCGGCCGGCCAGCACCTTGATCCCGCTGCGCCCGGCTTCCGCCAGGGCGGTGCACACATCCTCATACAGGGGCTCGCCGATGGCGCCGGGCTCCTTGGTCCGGTCCAGGACGGAGACGGTCTGGACGGTATCCGGCAGCTTGGCCAGGAAGTGGGACACGGAGAAGGGGCGGTACAGATGGACCTGGATCATGCCCACCTTTTCGCCCTGGGCGTTCAGGTAGTCGATGACCTCCCCCAGGGTGCCGCAGACGCTGCCCATGGCGATGACCACCCGGTCCGCGTCCGGCGCGCCGTAGTAGTTGAACAGCTGGTAGTCCCGCCCCGTCAGGTCGCTGACGGCCTTCATGTATTCCTCCACGATGGCGGGCAGGCGGTCATAGGCGCCGTTGCAGGCCTCCCGGTGCTGGAAGAAGGTGTCCGGGTTCTGGACGGTGTTGCGGACCGTGGGATGCTCGCTGTTCAGGGCCCGGGCCTTGAAGCGGCGGACGGCGTCCCAGTCCACCAGGCGGCTCATGTCGTCGTAGTCCAGCACCTCGATCTTCTGGATCTCATGGGAGGTTCGGAAGCCCTCAAAGAAGTGCTGGAAGGGGATGCTGCCCTTGATGGCGGCGAGATGGGCTACGGCGCCCAGGTCCATGCACTCCTGCACGCTGGAGGAGGCCAGCTGGGCGAAGCCCGTCTGGCGGCAGCCCATGACGTCAGAGTGGTCGCCGAAGATGGACAGGCCGTGGGTGGACACCGTCCGGGCGGAGACGTGCATGACACCGGGCAGCATGGAGCCCGCGATTCGGTACATGGGCGGGATCATCAGCAGCAGGCCCTGGGAGGCGGTGTAGGTGGTGGCCAAGGATCCGGTCTCCAGCGCGCCGTGCATGGCGCCGCAGGCGCCGGACTCGGCCTGGAGCTCCATCAGCTTCACAGGCTGGCCGAAGATATTCTTCATGCCAGCGGCGGCCCACTCATCCACGTGGTCTGCCATGGGGCTGGAGGGCGTGATGGGGTAGATCGTCGCCACTTCCGTGAACGCGTAGGAGATATAGGCGGCTGCCTCGTTGCCGTCCATGGTCTTGAATTTCTTGAGGCTCATGCGGTCTCGCTCCTTTTTTCCATCCTCTCGGGGAGGACAGCGTGATTTCCTTTCCTACTTTACCGCAGGGGGATGCCTCCTGTCCAAATCCATGGAATTTATGAAAAATCCCGCGGATTTTCCACGGATGCGGACGGCAATCTCCCCAGTTTTCCCCGGAGTTTTTGTGCCCGGCCGCGCTTTTGCGTCCAGGCCGGGCATGTGCCTGCCGCTGTTTTCCGGCTTTTTCCGGCATGGTTCGGCCCGGCGCGGGACAAGCTAGGGCGGAGGTGATCTAAATGCATGATGACAGCTGCAAGGTAGAGCTCCCCCGGCGGAGAAAGCAGGAGAAGCCCATCCCCAGCGTCTATCCGGTGCTGGACACCGATCTGGCCCGGGACAACGTGGAAAACGACATTCCGGCGGCAGACCTGGAGGACCTGTGAGGACTCCGGACTTCTTCCCCACAGCTGGGAGGTGAAGCGAATGGCAAGCATTTCCGTCTCCCTGGACCGGAACGCGGACCGGCATGACGTGAAGCTGCTGAAGCGGGAGCTGGACACCCTGCCGGGCGTCACCTCCGTCAGCGTCAGCAGCGGCGGACAGCTGGCGGTGGACTACGACGCCACAGGCGTCCGGCAGGCGGACATTCTGGAAAAGATCCAGGCGCTGGGCTACCACGTCCGGCAGGAACACGCATAACAAAACCGGGAACCGGCCAAAAAGCCGGCTCCCGGTTTGTTTATGTTCCGTTGGCGGACTCCCGGAGGCCTGGAAGAAACTCCTCCCCCGCCGCCTCCATAGCCAGACTCCCCGCGGAGAGCTCCGTGAGGCGGGGAACGAACTGTTCCGCCCCGCCCGCCGGGAACGCCGCCCGCAGGCGGATGTCCGCGCCGTACTCCGTGTCCCGCACCACGCCGCCGCAGGCGGTGATCTCCAGCTTCACCCGCTCGAAGAGGGGATATGTGCAGGGCACGTCCCACAGCGTCCACAGGCTCATGGTGCTGATGCCCACGGCGTCCAGGGCGTCCTTGGCTCCCTTGGTATAGGCCCGGGTCAGTCCCCCGGCCCCCAGCAGCACGCCGCCGAAGTACCTTGTCACCACGCAGCATACGTTGGTGACGCTCTCCCGCTGGAACACGTTCAGCATGGGCTGGCCCGCCGTGCCCTGGGGCTCCCCGTCGTCGGAGTAACGGACCACGCCGCCCTCCTGCAGCAGATAGCACCAGCAGTTGTGGCGGGCGTCGTAGTAGCGCTTCTTCATCTCCTCGATGCGCTCCCGGGCCTCTGCCTCGGTCTCCACCCGCCAGATGTGACTGATGAAGCGGGATCGCTTCTCCGTGAACGCGCTCTCCCCGTTTTCAAAGGGCACCCGATAGGTGGTCATAGCCGTCCTCCCTGTCTGCTCCGCGCTCATTTCCACACGTCCCGCCGGTCCGTCCGGCCCGCCAGATAGTCCATGGACACGCCGAAGTGGTCCGCCAGGGCGCACAGATTATGGAAACTGGGCAAATTATTTCCAGACTCAAATTTCTGGTAATGCCGTTCTCCAATTCCAATGGCCGTGGCAACCTGGGCTTGGGTTTCTCCGCGCTCTTTTCGGAGCGATCGCAATTTTTCCTGAAATTCCATGCGTCCCCCTTGACACGCCAAATTTTAGGTATTATACTAAACTTAGAAACACGCCATTTTTTATGTTATTCGAGGTGATTTTTAGGATGACAGATTTTATGAAATGGCTCTATCCCCGGTATATCCGCCCTTATGTGGAGGCGGCGCCCCAGGAAGAATATGAGATGTGGCTGTCCCTGATGGAGAGCGACTTGGAATATCAATTCCGGGAGGAATTCGACAAGACCCTGGAATTCACCGCCATCCACGTCTTCCTGCTGGGCCTGCGCACCGGGGCGGGCCTGGGGGCGCTCATTCCACAAGGAACGGCGCCATCTGCCCCAGGACCTTCGGCGTGCACACCGCCGTGACCGCGATGGTCTCCCCGTACTCCACGTTCTCCACCTTGGCCTCCCGGTACAGCTGGTCCAGCAGGCCGCCCTTGTCGTAGGGGATGTGCAGCACACAGCGGCGGCTGCCGCTGTCCAGGCGTTCCCCGATCATCTCCAACAGCTTGTCCACACCCTCGCCGGTCTTGGCGGAGAGGGAGCAGATATCCTGACCGTGGGGCATGATCTCTCCGGCGGGCAGCCGGTCGGACTTGTTGAACACGTCGATCCGGGGCAGCTCTCCGGCCCCCAGCTCCCGGATCAGGTTCTCCACCACCGCCGCCTGCTGCTGCCACTCCGGGTTGGACACGTCGATGACGTGGAGCAGCAGATCTGCGTACTCCAACTCCTCCAGCGTGGCCTTGAATGCCTCCACCAGCTGGTGGGGCAGCTTGCGGATGAACCCCACCGTGTCGGAGATCACCACGTCCAGCGTGTCGCTGACCGTGAGAAGGCGGCTGGTGGTGTCCAGCGTGTCGAACAGCCGGTTGTTGGCGGGGATGCCCGCTCCGGTCAGGTGGTTCAGCAGCGTGGACTTGCCCGCGTTGGTATAGCCCACAATGGCCACCACCGGGATTTCGTTCTTCTGCCGCCGCTGCCGCTGGGTGGAGCGCACCCGGCGGACCTCCTCCAGGTCCTCCCGGAGCTTGTCGATCTTCCGGCGGATGTGGCGGCGGTCCGTCTCCAGCTGGGTTTCGCCGGGGCCCTTGGAGCCGATGGGCCCCTTGCCGCTGGTGCCCGCCTGTCGCTCCAGATGGGTCCACATGCCGGTCAGCCGGGGCAGCAGATACTGGTACTGGGCCAGCTCCACCTGGAGCCGCCCTTCCTTGGTCTTGGCCCGCTGGGCGAAGATGTCCAGGATCAATCCGCACCGGTCCAGCACCTGAACGCCCAGCAGCTCCGTCAGCACCCGCATCTGGGAGGGGGACAGATCGTTGTCGAAGATCACCATGGTGGCGCCGGTGTTCTCGCAGTAGAGCTGCACCTCCGCCACCTTGCCCTCCCCGATGAAGGTCCGGGGGTCCGGGGACGGCCGGTTCTGCAGCACAATCCCCACGGTCTCGCCTCCGGCGGTCTCCACCAGGGCGGAGAGCTCCTCCATAGTGTCCTCGTCGGCGTTTTCCTCTTTTTTCAGCACCGGGGAGTTCAACCCCACCAGCACCACTTTGTCTCGTACTTCCTGTGTCTCTGCCATGCAAACTCCTTATTTTTGATAGGCCTCCACGACTTGGCCCACATAGATCCGGTGCCAGCCGCCCTGCCCCGGCGTGTAGAAGGGCAGGATCTCCCCCTCCCCCAGCACGCAGGCAGGGTCCATGTCCTGGGCGTACAGCTTCCGGCACACCAGGACCCACTCCGCCTCGTCAAAGAAGGGCGCGTCCCCGGCCCCCCAGCGGACCGTCAGGCCGCACGCTTTCACCTTGTCCACGTCCCGGCCGCTCTTGCTGCCGCAGAGGGCGGTCACTTTTTTTGCCTCCTCCGGCAGGATGGAGACGGTGAAATAATCGTGGGACTCCATAAATTGATAGGTATATCGCTCGGGCCGCACGTAGACTGTGCAGACCGGCAGGTTCCACAGCCGGCCCAACTGGCACCAGCCGATGGTCATGGTGTTCAGGCCGGTCTTGTCTCCGGCAGTCAGCAGCGGGGGCTGCCGTCCGAAAACATGCAGGATCTCCGGCGTCAAACGCTCCAACTCCACAGGATGCAGCTTCATGCAAACGCTCCTTCCGCTTCATTGATACCATACAGTATATGCGCTTTTGCCGGAAAAGTAAATGAAAAAAGGGCCTGCCCAACCGGCAGACCCTTTTTGTGACGTGTCAGACTTACTTGTCCAGACCGAACTTCTTGTTGAACTTGGCCACGCGTCCGCCGGTATCCACCAGCTTCTGCTTGCCCGTGAAGAAGGGGTGACACTTCGAGCAGACTTCCACCTTGATATCCTTCTTGGTAGAACCTGTCTCAATCACATTACCGCAGGCGCAAGTAATCGTAGTCTGCTGATAATTGGGATGGATTCCTTCCTTCATTGCTCTCGTTCACCTCTTTCTGATCCAGACTACCTCGCCGGAGCTTTCACCCCATAAAGGCGTTTATCAGTGTATCACACGGACGTCAAGATTGCAAGACCTTTTTTCATTTTTCCGGAGATTTTTTCAGGAGGGGCGAAACTGCTCCACCCACTCCGGCGTACAGTCCGCAAACCAGTCCTGGTGATCCGGGTCCTCCGGGTCGTAGAGCCGGTCCGTCAGGGCCTGGAAGGCGCTCCACTGCTCCTCGGTCAAAACATGGACGGAGATGCCGTCCTCTTCCTGCCACCGCTCCAGGATCTCCGCCTCCTGCTCCCGGTTCCGGAGCCGCTGGTCCGCCATGGCCTCCCGGCCGCAGCGGTCCACCGCCTCCCGCAGGTCCGGGGAGAGGGAGTCGTACAGATCACTGTTCATGGTGAGGATGGCGGGCTCATAAAATGCCGGGAAGATGGTCACGTCCGTCTGGACCGTCTGGTAGCCCGCCGCGTCCGCCTCCGCCAGGGTGCTCTCCTGGCCGTCATAGTATCCCGCAGACAAAGGCGTCATCACATCTAAAAAACTGGAGGGGTAGAGTTCCGCTCCCCAGCAATCCACATACGCCACGGACACTTCCAGCATTCCCGCCGTGCGGATCTTGAGCCCTTCCAGATCTTCCGGGGCAGTCACCGCACGGCCTTCAGAAGTCGTCGGATACCGGAAGCCCAGCTCCCCGTATGCCAAGCCCCGGAGCCCCAGCTCCGCCAGGACACCGTTCAGTGCCTCTCCGCCGGTGCTGTCCAGGACCTCCGCCGCCGTTTCGGCGTCCGGGAACAGAAAGGGCATGGTCACGGAGAAAAACGGTCTGCCCAACTCTTCTTCGTCGCCGTAGGAGCCATATACGAAACTGCTGTCCAGATAGAGGTCCACGATCCCGGCCGCAGCCTGCTCCAGGGAGGTAACCCTATCGAGGGGCATCGGCTGAACCTCCACCGCCACGGCGCCTTCCGTGGCGTCGGACAGTGCCTCGGCAAAAGATTCCGCCGCGTCCCAGCAGGTGGAGCCCTCCGGCTGGCCCACCACCAGGGTCCAGGTTGTCTCAACATTCTTCGGAACCGGCGGCTCCTCTGAAACCTCCTCCGGCACTCCGCCGGTGCAGCCGGTGAGGGCCAGGACCGCCAGACCGGCAGCGGTCAGCTTGGTAAGACGGCGCTTCATTTCAGGTCCCTCCTTCTTGTTCCAGCGCCCGCCCCAGGTCCGCCAGATACCGAGCCTGCTGGCGGCGGAGGTAGCCCTTGGCAAAGAAGCGCATCCAGGGCTTTTTTACGGTGATGGTCTCGGTGAAGGTGACCTGGGTGCCGCCGCCCTCCGGCCGGAATTCCCCGGCCCACCGGCCCGCCAGATTGGCATTGTCCAGGTCAAAGGCCCAGCGGGACAGGGGGCGGCGTTCCGTGACGGTGAAGCGGGTGGGAAAGCCGCTTCTGTCGTACTCCGTAAAGGCGTCCTCACCGACGTGGTCCAGACGGCTCAGATCGCTGCGCCACTGCCAGCAGTCCAGATCCGTCACCACCGCCCACACCCGCTCCGGCGGATACGGCACCAGGGCCGTGGCTATACTGACGATTTCCCTTCCCATTGGCCTTCCTCCTCAAATCTCCATGGTCTCGCCTGCAGCCAGGAAATACAGGGCCCGGCGGACCACCTTCTTTTCCAGCACCCGCTCCAGGGCCCGGCTGTATGCCTCCAGCTGGGGGCGGTAGTGCTCCGCCCGCTGCCGGACCTCCAATGCCGAGAACACACGGTCCGTTTTGAAGTCCACCACGGTCAGGCCGTCTGCCGTCTCGAAGCAACAGTCCACCACGCCCTGGAGGAGGATTTCCTCCCCCGCCGCCGCGGCGGGATCGTAGTCCCGGGCATCCATCAGCAGGGTGAAGCGATACTCCCGCAGGACGCTTCGGCTTTTGCGGATCTCCTCCGCCAGGGGGGAGCGGAGAAACCGCTCCAAAGGCGCGGTCTCCACGGCCGCGGCCTGCTGGTCCGTCAGCAGGCTCCGCTGCCGCAGCGCCTCGATCTGGCCCGCCACGTCAACGTTTGAGAAGTCCAGGTATTGCAGCACCAGGTGGGTGGCAGTGCCCCGCTCTGCCGGGGTCAGGCCCTGCCGCTCCCGCCGGAAATTCGGCTGGCTCAGGGGCCGGAGGTACGGGGTATGGGCGGCATACTCCGCGATCTCCTGGTCCGCAGGGCGGCCCTTCAGCTGGGTGGCCGTCACCTTGGCGGGCAGGGCCGTCTCCCGCTGGTAGGGGTAGATGAAAGACAGCAGCTCCGGGTCAAAGAGGGCGGTCTCCCCTGTCTCCTCCGCCGTCGCCTGGGGCCGAGCGGGCCGTTCCCGGTAGTCCTCACTGTCATGTAAAAACACTTGCCAGGATCTGTCCTCTCCAATATATAGCTGGTCAATCTCTGTCTCCGCCATAGCCCGCAGGGGTGCGGCCTCCGGCCGGCACAGCAGGGGCAGCAGGACCCAGTCCCCCAGGGTGCGGCCCTCTGCCACCGTCTCCGGCAGCACGGGACAAGCAGCCACAGCGGCCAGCTTCTGGAGCCGCCCGGTGGCGTTGTACAGGGCGTCCACCAGGATCAGCTTCTCCTTGGGCCGGGTCATGGCCACGTAGAGGATGCGCTGCTCCTCCGCTAGGTTCTCCCGCCGCAGCTTTTCCTGAATGGCCAGCCGGGCCAGGGTGGGATACTGGATTTTCCGCTCCAGGTCGATGCGCTTGGGCCCCAGGCCCATGTCCGGGTGCACCAGCACCGGCGTGTCGAAGTCCTGCCGGGAGAACGCGTGGTCCAGATCTGCCAGGATGACGATGGGGAACTCCAGGCCCTTGGACTTGTGGATGCTCATGAGCCGCACGCCGGCAGCCTCCGCCGGGCCCCGGGTGGCGGGAGCCTGGTCCTGCTCCAGCAGCCGCCGCAGCTGAGTGACGAAGGCGAAGAGGCCCCGGTATCCATTGCTCTCAAACTTCTCCGCGTGCTGGCTCAGGGCGATGAGATTCTCCCGCCGGGCCGCACCATCATCCATGGCGCCGAAGACCCCCAGCACATTCAGTCGGTTGTAGATGTGCCAGACCAGGCGGTGGACACTCATGTCCCGGCCCGCCTGCCGCAGATCCGAGAGGATTGCCAGGAAGTCTTTGCAGTCCTCTCCCCCATCGGCAGTCACAGCGTCGTAGTAGTCCCCGGTGGGGGCGGCGGAGCGAACCTCCGCCAGCCGGTCCGCCGTGAAGCCGAACAGGGGTGACCGGAGGACGGAGATCAGAGGCACGTCCTGCCGGGGGTTGTCCACGATCTCCAGCAGGGACAGCATGACGGAGATCTCCATGGTGTGGAAGAAGTCCCCGCTCTCCTGGAAAGAACAGGGGATGTCCCGCTCTGCCAGGGCGGCGGCGAAGGCGGCAGACCGGCTGCCGGGGGAACGCATCAGGATCACGATATCCTCCGGCCGGCAGGGGCGCAGGGTGCCGTCGCTCTCCGTGACGGGATAGCCCTCATCCAGCAGCTTCCGGATGCGCGCCGCCACGAACCGGGCCTCGGCGGTGACCTTCTTTACCGGCTTGTCATTCTCCCCCGCCTTCTGGTGGGCAGAGATGAGATGGAACTCTGTCTGGCAATCCATCCGCTCCGGGTAATACGCCGCCCCGAAGTGGAGGGCCTCGTCCTCGCCGTAGTCCATCTCCCCCATCTCCACAGACAAAATGTTGGAGAAGATGAAGTTGGTGCTCTCCAAAATCTCCCGCCGGGAGCGGAAGTTGCGGGACAGCAGGATCTTCCGCTCCTCTCCGTCAGCCGCCTCCTGCCAGGACTTGAACCGGTTGTATTTTCCCAGGAAAATGGTGGGATCCGCCAGGCGAAAGCGGTAGATGCTCTGCTTCACGTCCCCCACAGTGAAGATGTTCTGCCCGTTTTTGGACACCGCCTGGAAGATGGCGTTTTGGATCTCGTTGGTGTCCTGGTACTCGTCCACCAGGATCTCCCGGTATCGGGCCGCCACCTGCTCCCCCAGCTCTGTGGGGGCACCGCCGGAACCCACCAGCAGGCCCAGGGCCAAGTGCTCCTGGTCGGAGAAGTCGGCAGCGTTCAGCCGCAGCTTCTCCTGCCGGTACCGCTCCGCAAAGTCCTCCGTTAGCTCCAGCAGGGCCACCATGGCCGGGGCCACGGCAGTCAGGTCCTCCATAGCCTCCTCCTCAGAGACAGACAACAGGCCCGCCAGCTTCTTCTCCTCCGCCTTGCACCGCTCCCACACCTGTTTCAGCGCGGCAATACCCGGCTCGTCCTTCCGCCCCCTGGGGGTGGAAAGCCGGTGGAAGGCGACGGCCGCTTCCGTCTGCCGGGCCGCCTCCCAGGTCTGGACCTGGGCCAGGGCGTCAAAGGCCACAGACACCTGGAGAAACTTCTCCCCGTACCCCCGGTACAGCGCCTCGTCCCCCTCGGTCCGGGCGGAGGCGGACCGGAGCAGGGCCCCCCAATGGGCCCCCTTCCGGCGGATGGCGGCCAGCAGCTCGGCGGCGTAGGGGGTGTCATCAAAGCCGCCCTCCCAGCCGCCCCAGACGGTCCGGTTCTCCGCCAGCCACCCGGCCGGGTCCGCGTGGCTCTGGACCTTGTCGTACAGCTCCAGCACCAGGGCGGCCAGACGGCTGTCGTCCCGTCCGGCCCCCAGCGTGTCCGCCAGCAGGCCACGGCCCTCGTCCAGCTGGTCATAGAAGTCCTCCAGCGTCCGGGAGAGCACCCGCTGGCGGATCAGCTGGGCCTCGTTATCGTCCAGCACCCGGAAGTCTGGGGTCAGGGCCCGGCTGTCCCCCTCCCGGGCCAGGAGGTGGGTGTTCTCCCGCAGCAGCGACGTGCAGAAGGCGTCCACGGTCTTGATGTCCGCCTGATACACCCGCAGCAGCTGCCGCCGGAGCTGCTGGTCCCCCGGCGTCTGGCCCAGCCGCTTGGACAGCTCGGAGGCGATCTTGCTCCGCAGCTCCGCCGCGGCGGCCTTGGTGTAGGTGATGATGAGGAAATCATCGATATTGCAGCGTTCCTCCGTCACATAGCGGAAAAGCCGGTCCACCAGTACCTTTGTCTTGCCGGAGCCGGCGGCGGCGGACACCAGCAGGCTGCCGCCCCGGTTTTCCACCACCGCCTGCTGCTGGGGGGTCAGGGTCAATTTTGCCATGTTACTGTCCGCCTCCTCTCTCTGTCTCCTCTTCCACCTGGCGCCAGAACTCCTCCGGCTTTACCGGCAGGATGTAGTGCAGGTGGTCGCCGTCCCGCCCATCCTGGAAGTGGCAGGCGTCGGCCCAGTCGCAGTATTTGCAGAAGCTGTCGTCCTCATTGTGGCAGCAGGGGTCCGCGTCGATGTTGCCGTCCCGGACCTCCCGGGCGATCTGGTGGAGCAGCCGCTCCACATACTGCCCCAGCCGCCCAAGCTGATCGGCGGAGGCCAGGGCGCCGGACACGTCCCCCTCCCGGTTTACCCGCACCGGTAGGAACCGGGGACTTTGCAGAGCCTCGTGCTCCATGGCCTGGAGCACCTCCGGTTCAGAGAGCAGCAGGCCCGTTCGGCGCAGCTCCTTCTCCCGCTGGCTCTGGAGCTGCTCCGGCGTGATATTTCGCTCGGCGGAGAGAATCTCATCCCGGGCAGGGAGATACAACACCCCGGCGGGCTCAATGTCCATGCCAAACCGCTGCTTGCCCTCCTTTTTCAGGGCGAACAGGTACAGCAGCATCTGGATATCCAGGCCCATCCGGACGGCGGCCAGGTCAAAGGCTTTCTTGCCGGACTTGTAGTCCACTACCCGGAGATACAGTCTGTTGTCCTTCACCCAGCCGTCCACCCGGTCCACCTTGCCGCCGATTCGCAGCTCCGCGTCCGGCTCGCTGACCGTCACCGCCGGCAGTTCTCCGCGCTCGCCGAAGGACAGCTCGAAGGCCAGGGGCACGAAGTCGGAGCAGCGCATCTCCTCGGCGATCTGGTCCACCACCGCGTAAGCGGTGTTCCGCAGCCGGGCGAAGAGGTACCGGAACCGGGCGTTCCGGCCCTCCAGATTTTGGAGCACCTCCGCCGCATACTGCTCAATATAGCGCCGCACCAAGGCGTGGAGGTCCTCCTCTCCCACTGCGGCAAAGCCGCCCCGGTCCAGCACGTCCTTTGTGACGTGCTCCAGCAGGTAGTGGAGGAAGGTTCCGATCTGGGGGGCGTCAAAGGCCGCCGCACGGCGGGCCTTGGCCTTCAGGCCGTACTCCATAAAGTAGGCGAAGTGGCAGCTCCGCAGCCGCTCCACCCGGGAGGCGGACATGGAGATCCGCTCCCCGTACAGCGCCTGTACCGCGCTCCTGGAGAGGCTCCCCCGCTTCAGCGCAGCCGCCCGCTCCATGGCCGCCATGGGGGGCGCCAGGACCTCGTCATCTGCGAAATACCGCCACAGGATCCCCCCTAGGGCGGTCCCTGCGGTCTCCAAGGCAGGGATCCTTGCTGTAAGGCGATAAACCTTGTCAGTCCCTTCGTGCTCGATACGCAGCTCCGGAAACAGCGTTAGCAGGCGGTCCACTACAAAGGCAGGCCGCAGCTCTGCACCGGACACGTCCGCCGTGGGGTAGCTGACCACCAGCCCCTCCCGGGGCTGAACCAGAGCGGCGTAGAGGTTCTGGAGCTCAATGCCCATCTGTTCCATGCCGCTGGGCGCCAGGCGGATGCCCCGCTGGGCCAATTCCTCCCGGTCATCGTCGTTGAGAATGCCGCCGCTCTGTCCCACAGCGGGCAGCACGTGGTCATTGGCCCCCAGCAGAAACAGGTAGGCATCCGTGTGACGGTCATTTCGGGTGATTTCCGTGACGGACACCTGGTCCAGAGACACGGGGATAGTGCCCACGCTGTACTGGGAGGCCACCTGCCGCAGCAGGCGGCTGAATTCATCGGTCCCCATAGGCTCGTCCCCCAGGATCTCCACGAACTGGTCCAGGATGGCGCAGAGGATCTCCCACAGCTGGGCGGTCTCCTCCGCGTCCTGGAGGCGCCCTGCCTCCGCCTGGGCCCGCATCTGTTCCTCCAGCGCGTTCTGGAGATTCAGATGCTCCAGGAAACTATAAAGGGAATTTACTTTCTCCCCAGCTGTAACGCCGCCTTTCAGCCCTTCATACAGCTCCGCAAGAGGTGCGCGTACCCGGCGGCGCAGCTCGTTCACCCGGTCCAGGCGGGCCTGGCGGCGCTTATCCCAAGGTGCGCCATAACCGTCCGGATTGTCGGTCCAGTCCACATCCCGGAGCCACATCTTCCCGTGGATCTCCCAGGTGAGAACGTAGTTTTCCAGCTCATCGCACTCCTCCGGCATCAGGCCCGCCAGGCCGGTCTTCAGCCAACGGAACATGTCCTCGTACTCCAAGCCGTTTTCCAGAGCGGAGAGGACGCCGGTGATAAGGCTCCACACGGGCTTTTCCAACATACTGCTCCGGCGGCTCAGATAGGCGGGGATGCTGTACCGCTCGAATACCGTCTCAATGGTGCCCTCGTAGTCGGTCATGTTCCGGGCGGCCACGGTGATATCCCGGTAGCGGCACTTCCCCGCCGCTACCAGGCGGCGGATGTCCGCTGCCGTCTGCTCCACCTCGGAAAAAGCGGTGTCCGCCTCCCGGACCCGGATGGCGGAGCTGTCTCCTTGGTAGGGCTCCCCCTCTCCGAAGAAGTGATGCTCCAAATATCCCAGGGCGGAGTCGTCGGCGCTGGTGAGCGTCCGGACCTCCCATGGGCAGCCCGCCTGGTCCGCCAGCCGCGTCAGCTGGTCCCGGGTGCGGAGAGAGACCTGAAACATCTCCTCCGCGCTGTCCGGCTCCCCCAGCAGCGTGACAGTGACAGACCGAGCCTGCCGCAGGATGCTCTCCAGCACCTGCCGCTCCTGGGCGTTGAAGTACGTGAAGCCGTCCACAAACACGTCCTTGCCGAAAGCGTAGCGGGAGGACTCCAGCGCCTCGCAGAGCTTGGTCATCCGGTCCCGGGCATCAAGGCCGGGGCGGTACAGCCGGGACTCATAGGCGCCGTACAGCAGGCTCAGGTCCAGCAGCTTGTCCCGGGTGGCGCCCTGGATTTCCCGTGCCTGGCTCTCCAGCAGCTCTGGGGACACGTCGTAGCAGCGCAGCTCGTCGAAGAGGTCCAGCAGCTGCTGTAAAAACGACGCCTTCTGAGAGGGACGGCGATACACCTTCAGCAAGGGGGCCACCTCTCCCAGGGCCTTCTGCAGGGTCAACAGCTTGCCGCCGGCATCCAATGTCACCTGAGCGGCGCCGCCGGTGATGGTCAGCACCCGGTCGCACAGGCGGCGGAAGCTGAGGACCTCCGCATGGCGGCTGGCAGTGTCTCCGCAGGCCCGGCACAGATCCACCTCCGCCTGGTGGGAGGCGTGCTCCGGCACCAGCAGGATCTGCCGGCTGGAATCCCCCAGTTCTCCGATCCGGCGGAGCACCTGTTCCGATTTTCCCGTTTTGGCCCGGCCCATCAGGATCGTCAGCATGGCGGGACCTCCTTTGCGCAATTTCAAAATTCATTGTAGCATATCCCGCCGATTCGTGCTATCCTGTTTCTTGAAGATTTTCCGAGGAGGACTGACCCATGCACATTCCCCAAGGCCCCACAGCCACCCTGGCGCTGGAGCTCTTTGACGACGCCCTGGCCGCTGCCCTCCGGCCGTCGCCGGACTATGATGTGAGCCGGTGGCTGTACGTCCCCAACCATTATTCGGAATACCGGTACATCCTGGGCACACGGGGCCGGAAGCCCCTGATCTGCATGGGTATCAACCCCTCCACCGCCGCGCCGGACGCTCTGGACCCCACCCTCCAGTCCGCCCAGCGGATCGCGCTTTCCAACGGGTACGACAGCTTTTTGATGTTCAACGTCTACGCCCAGCGGGCCACCCGGCCCGACGACATGGAGCGAAGTTGTAACCCGGTGCTCCATGCGGAGAACCGAAGGGCCTTCCGGTATCTCCTCTCTCTGTCCCCGGCCCCCGCCCTGTGGGCCGCCTGGGGGAACATCATCGAGAAGCGGGGGTATCTGATGGATTGTATGCGGGACTTTGCCGCCGACGCCAGCGCCGCCGGGGCCGGGTGGTTCACCGCCGGCCCCCTGCTGAAATCCGGCCACCCCCACCACCCCCTGTATCTCAAGGGGGACACGAAGCTGCTGGCCTTCGACATCGACAGATATCTGCGGGCCCGGGCAACCTGAACCGCTGCGAGGCACAAAGCAGGCCGCCCCCCAATGGGGGCGGCCTGCTGTTTTTCTGTGTCACAGCCACTTTTTCTTCTTGAAGTAGATCACCAGCGCCGCCACGATCCCCACGCTCACCAGAATCACCGCCGGGTATCCGTACTTCCAGTGGAGCTCCGGCATCCCCACAAAGTTCATCCCATACCAGCCTACCAGCAGGGTCAGGGGCAGGAACACCGCCGTCACCACGGTGAAGATCTTCATCAGGTCGTTCTGCTGGATGGACAGCTGGGACTGATAGGCCTCCCGCAGTTGGGCCACGGACTCCCGCAGGGACTGGACCGCGTTCAGATACCGCTCCATCCGATTGCCCAAGTTTGCAAAACGGCGGGTGTTCTGCTTGCCCAGCAGGCTGTTGTCGTTCTCCGCCAGCTCGTCAAAGATGGAATCCAGCTGCTCGTAGTACCGCTTCAGCCGCAGCAGCTCCTGCCGCCAAGCGATGATCCGGTCCAGATACGCCTCATGGGCACCGGTGAGCACCTCTGTCTCCCCATCGCTGATGTCCGCCTCCAGCCGGTCCAGATGGGCCATATCCCCCCTCAGCAGCCGGACGAAGAAGCGGTGGAGCACCTGCTCGTTGGACAGTGCCTCTTCCTCCGGCACCAGCAGGGCCGCCTGGGCGGCGTCCTCCGCTGCGTCGTCCTCACAGAAGACGAACAGGTCCTCCCGGTCCAGATACAGCAGCATCTGGGATGCTGCCGTCCGCTCGCTGCGCACGTCGTACCAGTCAAAGGCGATCAGATCGAAGTCCTCAAAGCCCTCAAACGCTTCGATCTGCCCCTCGTGGATGTAGTCCAGCACCTTGGCGTCCATATAGGGCTCCATCTCCCGGATGCGGGACATGGGCAGTACCTTTCGCATGGCGGTCTCTCTCCTCTCGGTCTCTCACAGGTTTTCCAGGCCGGCGTCCTTGGGCGGCAGGCCGTCATAGAGCCCGGCGCACTTCCACAGTGCCGCGAGAAACCAGATGATGCCCACCAGCAGGGCAATCAGGGCCATCAGTGCCAAAGCGTCCAGCAGCAGGCCGCCCAGCGTTCCGGCAATCTGTGCCGCCAACAGGACAAACCAGGCGGTCCGTGCCGAAGTGCCGTTCAGATCTGTCCCATAATGGGTCTCCATCTCCAAAATGGCCTGGATCACGCTCCAGGAAATATACAGGGCGACCGCCAGAGCAGCCAGCTCCAGGAGCGTACTCAGCCAGTTTGCGCCGGTCACGCCCAGCAAGTCTCCCACCCACAGGATACCCGTGTATATGGCCACAGCCACAGCAAAGGGGCGGAGTTTCCCGAATCGACCGCTCTCTCCCAACAATTCCCCTGCTGCCCGATAGAGTAAGATATAACCCGCAAAGGTCGGCAGCAGATTCAGTGTATGTCCGTTGATTGTCACATAAAAATTGATAAAGATCAAGAAGAACCCCCAAAAGATTCCCTTCACTGCATTTCCTCCTCCCGCTTCTTTTGTACATGCCTTTTTCCGAAATACAGCACCAGCACCCCCGCCGCGATCTTCACGGCGGCGTACAGGGCCGGGAACAGCAGCACACCTGCCGGGAACACGTCAAGCAGATTCACTCCGCCCATCTCCGCCATATCCCAGCCGATCAGACCCGTGAATCCGCCCAGCATCCCCCGGTACGCCAGATAAAACAGCGCCAGCTGCACCAGATCCAATACGCCCCAGGCGATCAGCACCCATCCCAGCAGGTACCACTTCCGCTTGCTAAAGGCCAAAAAACGCTCCACCCAGTCCTTCCGTTCCTGGGGCGGCGGCTGCTTCTCCTCCGGCTTCGTCTGCTCCAGCTGGAGGCGGAGCAGATAGTCTGTTGTCACACCGAAAATATCCGCCAGGGCCACCACTTTGTCCGTCTCCGGCATGGTCTCGTCCCGTTCCCAGCGGCTGACGGCCTGCCGGCTCACCTGCAGGCGCTCGGCCAGCGCGTCCTGGCTCATGCCGGCTCTCTGCCGGAGGGATTGCAGCTTCTCTCCGAATGTCATAGGCATTCTCCCTTCTCTTGGATGCCTTCAGCTTATCAGGCCGCCCGGTTGCATACCAGCAACCAAGCATGGAAGTTCCGCAATCTCAGATTGCCTTCCTCTCCAACATACCACAACAGGGCTCCCCGCGCAACGGCTCCGGCCCATATTGCAAGAAAAAACCAAGGCACCGGACGTCTCCGCATCCAAGCGCCCCGGCCTATCGGGCGGGCTCCAGCACAATGGGCAGGTCCACGATCTCCAGCCCCCGGCGCATGGCGTACTCCACCGTGTACCGGGTTCCGCCGGGAGACCCGTCAAAGGCGGCGATCAGCAGCGCGGCGTGGTCCACCATATACCGGTCCCGCCGCTGCATACAGGCGGGGGTGTAGCAGGCGGACACCAGGGTCTCAAAGTCACAGGCAGCCACCAGCCGCTCATACCGCCGCCGCTGGTCCGGCGGCCAGGCATCCGCCTGGGAGGGACATGGGACGGCCGCCTCCACCGTCACGTCCGGGTGCGTCTGGCGCAGGCGGAGGACGCACTCGCAGAAATACAGGTCACAGCCCAGGGCCATGCCGCAGAGAAAGTGACGGAATCCCTCCTGATAGGCCGCCTCCACCGCGTCTGCGATGCGGGCCTTGAGCGACACGCAGCGCAGGTCCTCCTCGTTATACCGCCATGGCAGCTTACCGGGCCGGTGCCCGGTAAAGCAGCAGGCCGCCTGCCGCCCCCGCATGGTCTCCGCCTCCCTCCTTCTGGTCTTTGATTCAGTATAGAACATCCGTTCTTGTTTGTAAAGACCCACGGGAAATTTGCCGTTTTTTCATTTAGGGACTTGCAATTTCTTCCGCGCTGTCATATACTATGGCCAGAAAGCAACTGAATACTTTGTCTTCAGGGCGGGGTGAAATTCCCCACTGGCGGTACAGTCCGCGACCGCCTGCGCGTATGCACAGGCGCTGACTCGGTGAAACTCCGGGACCAACAGTTACAGTCTGGATGGAAGAAGATGAGTGCGGCGTGGCCGCGCGTTTGTTCGCGCTCCTGCGTTGCGTGGATCACCTTGGAGAAGCCAAAGCGTCCAGGGTGTTTTCAAGCAACGAAAAGGAGTGTATTTTTATGTCCGAACCCAATGCCAACGCCATCAAGAACCCCTCCCGGCCCGCAACAAACGTCCGAACCATCACCTCCCTGGCCATGCTGGCGGCCATCGCCTATGTGGTGATGCTCCTCAGCAAGATGCTGCCACAGGTGTCCGGCTTCCTGCAGATGGACCTGAAGGACACGGTCATCTGCATCGGCGCCTTCCTCTTCGGACCTCTGTCCGCCGCCGTCATCTCCATCGTGGTGGCCGTGGTGGAGATGTTCACCGTCAGCGACACCGGCCCCATCGGCTGCATCATGAATGTGCTGGCTACCTGCGCCTTCTGCTGCACCGCCGCCTTCGTCTACAAGAAGTTCCACACCCGCAAGGGCGCCGTCATCGGTCTGGCCCTGGGCACTGTTTGCCTCACCGTGGTGATGCTGCTGTGGAACTATCTCATCACGCCCATCTACATGGGAATGGATCGCGAGGAAATCGTGGTCCCCATGCTGATCCCGGTGTTCCTGCCCTTCAACCTGGTGAAGGGCGGCCTGAACATGGCGCTGATCCTGCTGCTCTACAAGCCGGTGGTCACCGCCCTGCGGAAGGCCCGGCTGGTACCGGAGTCCCATGCGCCTGTCGAGGGCAAGGGCAAGCTGAGCGCCGGGTTCCTCCTGTTCTCCCTGGCCCTGCTGGCAACCTTTGTGGTGCTGGCCCTGGTGCTGATGGGGATTCTGTAAATTTGAACACCACAGGCGCGGGGGCGGATACCGTCCCCGCGCCTTTTACTGCGGCCCATATCCGTCCCTCCGCCTCCCCGCGCCGGTATGTCAAAACCTTCCCATCCCTTCTCCCTTTTCAGGAACGAACAGATGTGCTATAATAGAAGTGAGAAAGGAGGCGGGGCCATGGACCGCATCATCCTGCACTGCGATCTGAACAGCTTTTACGCCTCCGTGGAGCTGCGGAGCCGACCAGACCTGCAGAACGTGCCCGTGGCGGTCTGCGGAGATCCCACCTCCCGCCACGGCATCATCCTGGCCAAGAATGAACCGGCGAAAAAATTCGGCGTCCAGACGGCGGAAACCATCTGGCAGGCCAAGAAAAAGTGCCCGGAGCTGGTGCTGCTGCCACCCCACCACAAACTGTACCGGCAGGTCTCCAAAGAGGTCAACACCATCTACGAGCAGTACACGGACCTGGTGGAGCCCTTCGGCATCGATGAGAGCTGGCTGGACGTCACCCATACCCTCCACCTCTTCGGCGGTGATGCCAAGGCCCTGGCAGACCATCTGCGGCAACGGATGAAGCAGGAGATGGGACTGACCCTCTCAGTGGGGGTCTCCTTCAATAAGGTGTTTGCCAAGCTGGGCAGCGACTACCGGAAACCCGACGCCACCACTGTCGTCTCCCGGGAGAACTGGCAGAGGCTGGTCTGGCCTCTGCCGGTGGGGGCGCTGCTGTACGTGGGGGGCGCCGCCCGGAAGATTTTGGCCCAGTTCGGCGTAAAGACCATCGGAGAGTTGGCGGCCTGCAAGCGGGATGCCCTGGAGACCCTGATGGGCAAAATGGGCGTCCAGCTCCACGACTATGCCAACGGGCTGGACACCGATCCAGTCCGCTCCCGGTACGAGCCGGAGATGGTGAAGTCCGTAGGCAACGGCACTACCTTCCCGAAAAACCTCACCACCGCAGAGCAGGTGTGGGGCGGCGTCGCCGTGCTGGCGGACTCCGTGGCCACCCGACTGCGGCACAGCGGGCTGTATGCCGGTGGCGTCCAGGTGACGGTGCGGGATCCCCAGTTCCATGACCGCTCCCGTCAGATGCAGCTCTCCGCCCCCACCCACCTGATCCGGGAGCTGACGGCGGCGGCCATGGACCTGACCGGCCAGCTGTGGAAACCCCCGGCTCCCGTGCGGGCCCTGACTGTTACCGCCATCCATCTGGTTCGGTCGGAGGACGCCTATGAACAGGTAGACCTGTTCACAGCCGGGGCGGCGCCCAAAAAGGAAAAACAGGAAAAACTGGAGGCGGCTATGGACCGCCTCCGTGGAAAGTTCGGGACCGACGTCATCTCCTACGGCGCGGCCCGTCCAGAGAAAGAGGAGGATCCCCTGCCATGACAATAGACGAGGAAAAACAGCAGCTCCGGGCTACGATCCGGCGCCTCAGCGCCCAGCTCCCCTTCCGGTACCGGGAAGCGGCAGACCGGGCCATCGCCCGCCATCTCCTGGCTCTTCCGGAGTATCGCAGTGCCGGAGCGGTGTTCTGCTTCGTCTCCGCCGGGCGGGAGATCGACACCCGTCCCATCCTGGAGCAGACTCTGGCAGACGGCAAGATGCTGTGTATCCCTCTGTGTGTGGCGGATGGCATCATGGAGCTGCGGGCCATCCGCGACCTGAAGGAGCTCTTCCCCGGCGCCTACGGCATTCTGGAGCCTCCGGCAGACAGCCCTGCCCTCTCCCCGGACCAGATCGACCTGGCGGTGATCCCCTGTGTCACCTGCAGCCGGGAGGGCCGCCGTCTGGGGCGGGGCGGCGGCTATTACGACCGCTTCCTGGCCCACTACCGGGGCGCGGCGGTTCTGCTGTGCCGGGAGCGGCTGCTGCGCCAGGAGATCCCCTTCGGCGTCCACGACTATCCCATCCCCTGGGTGCTGACAGAAGCCGGACTTTTTGAGGACGGCACGCCATCCCGGCTGGAATGACTGGGAAAAGGTCCGCCTCCCACAAAATCGTCAAAATATTCCCACTATCTCTACAACATTTTGTGGGGGTATTACCTCTTGTTCCCTTGACAGGTCCCTGGAACTCTGATAAGCTGGAAAAGGCTTATATTTTCCGGAAGACCGGATCACACGAAGGAGGACCCCTGCAATGATCCAGGACATCATGGACTTTCTCTCCCAGGCCGACCCCGAGGTGGGGGCATCTATTCAGAAGGAATTCGACCGGGAGCAGCACAACATTGAGCTGATCGCCTCCGAGAACATCGTCAGCAAGGCCGTCCTGCTGGCCATGGGCACTTGTCTCACCAATAAGTATGCGGAGGGCTATCCTGGAAAGCGGTATTACGGAGGCTGCTATGCCGTGGACGTGACGGAGGAGCTGGCGCGGCAGAGGGCCTGTCAGCTGTTCGACTGTGCGCACGCCAATGTCCAGCCCCACTCCGGCGCCAACGCCAATCTGGCGGCGTTCTTTGCCCTGCTGCAGCCCGGTGACACAGTGCTCAGTATGAATCTGGCCCATGGCGGCCATCTGAGCCACGGCAGCCCGGTGAACATCTCCGGCAAATATTTCCGCATCGTTCCCTATGGCGTGTCTGACGACACAGAGACCATCGACTACGAGCAGGTGATGGCCATCGCCAAGGAGTGCCGCCCCAAGCTGATCCTGGCAGGGGCCAGCGCCTATCCCCGCACCCTGGACTTTGCCAAGTTCCGGGAGATCGCCGACGCAGTGGGCGCCCGGCTGATGGTGGACATGGCCCACATTGCGGGTCTGGTGGCCGCCGGTGTTCATCCCTCCCCCATCCCCTACGCCGATGTGGTGACCACCACCACCCACAAGACATTGCGGGGTCCCCGGGGCGGCATGATCCTGTGCAATGACGACGACCTGTACAAAAAGATCAACTCCGCCGTGTTCCCCGGCACACAGGGCGGTCCGCTGGAGCATATCATCGCCGCCAAGGCCGTGTGCTTGGGCGAGGCGCTGAAGCCGGAGTTCCGGGCCTATGGGCGGCAGGTGGCTGCCAACGCCGGGGTTCTGGCGGAAAAGCTGATCGAGCAGGGCTTCCGGCTGGTCTCCGGCGGCACGGACAACCATCTGATTCTGGTGGACACCCGGCACTTTGGCCTCACCGGCAAGGAGTATGAGCACCGGCTGGATGAGGTAGGCATCACGGTGAACAAGAACACCATCCCCAACGACCCGGAGAAGCCCTTCGTCACCAGCGGTATCCGGGTGGGCACTCCCGCCGTCACTACCCGGGGCTTCCGGGAGCCGGAGATGGCGGAGATCGCCCGGTGGATGGGCCTCATGGCAAAAGAGGACTATGCGGACCATGCGGAGCAGGTCCGTGCGGAAGTGGCGGAGCTGTGCAAGCGGTTCCCGCTCTATCAGGACTAAAACAACCCCCGCGGAGGCAATGCCTCCGCGGGTTTTTCCTTTCCTCAGAAGAGGGCCAGGAGCTCTTCCAGGGCAGCTTTCGCGTCCGCTCCGCTGTCCCTGCCCGGAGATACGGCATCGAGGGTATAAAGCCCGTTCTTCAAAACAAAATAGGCGTCTGCACTAGAAAAGTCATTGTAGTAATCGCTTTCCGGGGTCTCGGATACCACCAATGTATAAGGAATACCCTCACCAGTCACACCGGAGGTAATTTCAAATTCCGCTTCCCCGTTCCAGCTGCCCCCTGTCCCGGGCTCCATGCCGCTTCCCTCCGGATAAAGCGAAACTGTCATTTGAATGCGGATCGGCCCCATGAGATAGCCGGTATCTATTGTCACGTGCTGCAGCTCGCCTTTAATATTTCCTTGCAAAGCAACCGCGCAATGGCGTTGGCTCTCTTCATTCAGGGTCTCCGCATCCTGCGCGATGGCGAAGTAGTTGGCTGTCTCCAGCAGGCTGGACTTCTCCAAGGGATTGTTCAGAGGGAACCCGATAAACTCCTCACAGTCTGCCCAGCGGTCAAAGGTGCGAAGCCAATATCCTGGACTGGAATTCAAATAGAGATCCTGCTCTTCCATTTTCTGTGAAACATCCTCCATAGCAGACGCGACCTCATCCGAAAAGCTCTCCAAAGGGATCACGGGAATCTCTCCGTTTACCCGATAGCTGGAACTTTCCTGTCCCACCAGAACATCTTCCACCCGGACATTCCAAAAATCCATGGACACCGCCGTCGCTGCCAGCAGCACCGCTACGATGGCCGCTAGGATCAGCACCCGCTTCCCCAGCCGCCGTTTTCCGGGCCGGTCCAGGGTGCCCCCCTGGCGGATCTGTTCCTCCAGCCCGTCCATAGCCGACTCATAGGCTGCGGGCAGGGCCCAGTCCTCCCGCTTTGCCATTGCCCGCAGGCGGGCGTCCAGCTCATCCATAGTCTCCCTCCTTCAAGATGCTCCGCAGCTTCTCACGTGCCCGGCTCAGCCGGACCCGCACCGCCCCCGGGGACGTCCCCACGATCCGGGCGATCTCCTCTGTGGGCAGGTCCTCATAGTAGAACAGCACCACCGCCTCCCGCTGGTCTCGTGGCAAGGTCTGCACCGCCTGCCAAAGGGTATCGTCCCCCGTCTCCCGGCCCGGTATTGCCGGTTCCGTGGGCAGATCATCCAAAGAGACTGTCCGGCCTCGCCGTTGGCAGAGACGCCGGGCCTCATTGGCGGTGATCTTCAGCAGCCACCGGGGCAGCTTCTCCTTTTCCCGCAGCTGAGGATACCGCTCATAGGCCCGGCAGACTGCCTCTGCCACCGCCTCCTGGGCATCGCTGCTGTTCCGGGTGATACTGAAAGCCAGACGGTACAGGCTGGTCCGGCTGTGATGCAGCACTTGGCAGAACCGCTCCCGCTCTTGCTCCGGCAGCGTCATGTCCTTCCCCCCCCTTCTCCTGTTCTGCCTGTATGACCCAGCAGCGTGGCAAAATGTTACGGTGTACTCGCAAAAAAGCCGCCTCGCAATGAGGCGGCTCATATTCGCTTCACAGCGGGACGCCGAGGCCCAGCCACAGGACGTTCCGGACCACGCAGTTGGCCAGGAACAGCCCCACTAGGACCATCGGCCAGCGGCGGTCATAGCGCAGGACCCAGCCCCGCTTTCCCCGCAGCCGCCACGCGGTTTGAGAAAACAGATAGATCGCTGCCAGGGCCAGCGTGATCACCACCGGCGTGTGGTACCAGAGAGCCGCGCCCACCCGTCCCTGGGCTAGGGCCATCAGCGCCCGTGTCCCTCCGCAGCCCGGGCAGTAGACATGCCAGTGCTCCCAGACCCAGCAGCGGCTGACAGTGGGTGCCCCCAGCGCAAAGCGCCATAGCAGATATAGCAACACCAGAACCGCCAGGGTGATCCAGGCGGTCGGATAGGCCTCCCGGTCTGTCATAGAACCTCTCTGCATAAAATTTCCTCCCTGTAAACAGCAAAAAGGCCGCGCAGCGCGCGGCCCTTTCTCCTTTACTTCAGCAACCGGATCTGTCCCAGCAGAGGAACTGCCTTCTCCTCTCCATTGACAGCGGAGATGAAGCCCATCACCGCGCAGATGAAGCAAAAAATGCCCCACAGCCAGCCGATACATGGAATGAAGCTCAGCAGCCCCGCCAGCCAGATCACCAGCGCTTGATTCAGATGGAATTTCGCGCCCTCCCGGTCGCCCAGTACAAAGGCAATCACCAGACCGATCCAGGTAATATAAGCGACAATACCCGTCGTTTTTGCATCCATAAAAACACCTCTCTTTGGTTCAGTGGGGTTGTCCATAGTGTACCACGGTTTTGGAAAGAATACAAGCCCGCGTCAGGACTCCTCCGGCAGAAGCGGGCTGTACATCATGATGGCGTCATTTGCAAAGAGGAATTCCTCTTCCAGCAGGCCCCCCTCCAGGTCATAGATGCGGCGGTACAGCTCGTTATGCCGCACATATCCGCCCCAGGATGCCTGGTCCATCCGGTGGTTCCTCTCTACGATCTCATAGCGGCAGACCGGAGGTGCCGGGGCCCGCCACTCTCCCTTCAGAACCTGCTTTCCCACCTGGACACAGAGCTGGAAGGGCTGTTCCGTGTCGTTGCGGATCATCAGATCCCGGTGGGGATAGGCGCAGGTGGCGCCGCTGCCGAAGGGCTGGGTCCGGTTGGTATCCGGAAAGACATCGTGAGAGTGACGGTACCGCTCCACTACCGTCAGCGGCGTGTGGAGAGTCATCCAGAAAATCAGATTGGAGAGCTGGCACAGCCCGCCTCCCACATCGCTGCCGATCCGGCCTAGAAACAGCACCATCCCGTCTCGATAGCCCTTCCGGCGGGTGGGCTTTCCGATCAGCCGCCAATAGCTGAAGGTCTCGCCGGGATACAGGACAATCCCATCCAGCCGGGCCACTGCAAGCCGGAGATTAGCCACCTTGTTTTCCTGGAGTTCCTGATCCTCCCCTCGCAGATGGCGGTACAAGGGTGTGGCGTGTGAAATCAGCATATACGGCAGGCGCTCCGTCTGACGCTGTTTGGCCCAGTGAAACCGGGGCGACATCCACAGAAGACGGCGCCGTCCGCCGTAATAGAGTTTTCCCAGACGCAAACGCAGCCAGCTGCGGTGAATGGGCGGCCAGAGCTGTCGATTATTGGGATCTACCATGGGACCTCCTCCCTATTTCCCAGACCGTTCGCAAATAAAGACGAAATCAGAACCTAAAACGATTTTAAAGTGTTCGGTCCCATAAATCCTCACAAAACTGTTACAAACAATAACAAAAAAGAGACAGTCAATTGACTGTCTCTCAGTGTTGGCGCTACCTATCTTCCCGGGCCGTCACCAGCCAAGTATTGTCAGCAGGAACGAGCTTAACTGCCGTGTTCGGAATGGGAACGGGTGGACCCTCGCCCTAATCAGCACCAACTCTATGTCATCCGGTCTTGCCGGAGAACAAACTGTATTATATTGTATTTCGCTTCCCTTGTCAAGAACTTTCGCCCTTGAAAAGTCTGGTGACCCGTACCGGATTCGAACCGATGTTAACGGCGTGAGAGGCCGCTGTCTTAACC